>SXGU01271564.1_pt1 | contig 90709 bp, 78 predicted proteins | sample 3174531 | NCBI WGS metagenome assembly SXGU01 (sample SAMN11356863, study PRJNA531348) | freshwater metagenome | isolation source: freshwater sample F1-140 | place: China: Fuxian Lake, Yuxi | collected 2017-12-25
AGTGGTCCGAATGCGCCCATCACTTGGCCTACCGCTATGTACCCGTCGGGAGTTTCTACCGATGCGGGGCGACGCGAGGAAACGGTGGCGAGGCGAGGCTCGGCGCCCGCGGAAGTTGTCGGCGTGGGTTTCGCAGGCGATTTCGACTGGGTCGCTACCTGCAGCGGTTTCGAAACCTCAGCGTCAGCTGGCCCTTGCAGGGTTGCTCGCGCACTACCGATCGGCTTGCGAATGCCGGAGACGGGTTTGGGTCGCGCCAAACGGACACGCGCCCCGGGGCGGACTGTCGGCCCGCCCCGGTTGGACGGCGAACGGGCCATCAACTTATTTCAAGGATGGCGCGGCGTTGTCGCCGGGTGGCTGCGGTAGCAAGAAGCGTCCGCATCGCCTTTGCGACGCGACCCTCCTTGCCAATGACCTTGCCAGTGTCGCCTTGAGCGCATGTGAGCGCCACGACTGTTGTTCGCCCCACGTCCCGCTGACGAACGTCCACCCCATCGGGTTCGTCGACAAGGCCACGGGCGATGAATTCCACAAGTGCCTTCATGGCTTCACATGCCTCAGGAAGACTGTGAGGCCGCGGCCTTCGCCGCGCGCTTATCAGCCAAACGTGCCTCTTCCCAAGCCTTCAAGACCCCGGCATGACGGAGGAGGATGCGAACACGATCAGATGGTTGCGCCCCATTGCGGAGCCACTTCACCGCGGCCTGCGTGTCAATCTTCACCGTCGCTGGTGAGGTCATTGGGTCGTAGTGCCCAATGATTTCCACGTGGCGACCCTCGCGCGGGAATTCACTCTCGGTGACAATCACGCGATAGCTTGGCCGTTTCTTGGCACCGGTCCGCGTCAGACGCATCCGCAGCACATTCATTCTCCTCGGGGACTGCGCACCGTTCCGGGTGCGATCCGGTCACTGTACCGACGAACATCGGTCGTCGTTGACGTTGCTGATTGCGGACTGGCGCTTCACTCTGGTCAGTGCTCAGTCCACAAGGTAAACAAACCACCAATCTGATCAATGGCTTGCGGCTTTTCTACCCGGAAGTGTACTCGACTGGTTGCCCCAGTCACAGCTCCGGAAGTTTAAGGAATTCGGCCATGATTGGGTAGAGGCGTTTTCGCTGCTGGGGGTCGACCACCTCGATCCCATGGTGGTTAATCAGCAATTTGGATTCCTCAACCCACAGTTCCCAGCAGGGCACACAGATGCGTGACCGGATCAGAACGCCACGCGCTCCGGCCATCGGTAGGTGGTCAAGGGCAAGTCCAACCTTTTCGCATCGGGCGCATGTCACTTCGGCCATGTCTAGAGTGTAACGTCACCGTGATGACTGGCCGTCTCACTAGTTCATTTTCAATCCGCTGTTGCGGATGGATACGATGAGCGCATGAGAATTGTTGGGGACAGCGCCTCCGTCAAGGGTGTGGGGAGACGTACAAGTTCAATCGAAGACATCCAAGCGTTCGTGCGTCGTGTCGCAGTTGCGCTTGAAGAAGGGGATTTTGATCCGGCACGGGCTGGGGAGGTATTCCTGGCAGCGGACGCGGAACGCGCTATCCAGGTTGCCTTGGGTCCGACCGTCACTGTCAATGTTTCACGAGACGGTCGCTTGGCGGTTCCGAGCCTCCTTGGGTTGCGTGTCACTCCAAGCCTGATTGTGATCCGAGGCGCTACTCCCTCATCGGTTGAAGTCGGTGAAGCTTCGAACTCTGATGGCCCCCCTGATCACGAGATGGACGAGGCCGGGAAGGGGGTAGTCAGAGTTGCCGTGACGATCACGGTGCTCAAGCACGATGCCCGTCCAGTTCAAGGGGCAATTGCGGATGCTGTCCTGCTTGCCGTGGAGTTTCCAGCGGTGGTGATGGTGATCCTAGATCGAAGACTAGAAAAGAGGGATCCATTCGGGGGCCCTTCGTTCGAGAGGCAGGAACTCTCGGTCGCTGATCGGAGGGTTGTCGAGGTGCTTCGGCAACGTCACGGAATTTCGGTGGTGATGCGCCGCCAGGATCCCTTTGGTTGGAGTTGAAGCGGACGCGCTATCGTGCGCCTTGGCTACACTACCAAGCATGTTCAAACGCGCAGTGATAACTGACGAAATCTCGCAGGACTTCGATGTCGCAGTCAAGATGGCGAAGGACTTCGGGTTGGATGGACTTGAGATCAGGACCGCTTGGGATGTTCGCATTGATCGGATGACGATCGGACAACTCAACCGCATCGGGGACACGGCCGTCGCCAACGGTCTATCGATTGCGTCACTCGCGTCGCCTGTGTTCAAGTGCGCGCTGGATGATGCCGGCGAGGTCGCGGAACACTACGACATTCTCAAGCGATGCATTGATGCTGCCCATGTACTTGGGACAGATTTGGTCAGGGCGTTCACTTTCTGGCGCGTTGAACATCCCGAGACGCGCAAGCGCGAAATTGTGGCTCACTTTCGCGAAGCTGCGCGCATTGCTGCTGACGGCAAAGTGCGTCTTATCATTGAAAACGAACACACGTGCAATGTTGCGACATCGATTGAGATCGATGCCTTCTTGACCGAGGTTGCGACGCCAACCGTCAGGGCCCTTTGGGATCCCTGCAACGCGTTCTGGTCGGGCGAAGACGATGCGGTTTCCAGCGGCTACGATCGGGTGAAGGCACACATGGCGCACGTGCACGTCAAGGATGCAGTAATCGAGGGCGGAAGACATGTCGCTACGGTCCTTGGTGAAGGAAAGTTAGGTGTTCGAGACCAACTTGACCGGCTAGTCCACGACGGATATGCGGGATATGTGTCGCTGGAGACGCACTATCGTGTTCATGCTGTGCTTGATGATGAACTGGTCAAGCGCCCGGGGGGTTCGGCGTTCTCCGCTGGGGGCGAGGAGGGCACGAGGCGTTGCCTTGTTGCGTGGAATGCGATGCGGGCCAACGCATGAACCACTGGCTTGCCGCGTTTGACCGACACCCTGGAGCGTGGGAGTGGTAGCTGCCATTCTTGACGGGATTGAGGCTTCAGCTGAACTTCGCGCCGATGTCTCAGTTCGCGTGCGTGCGTTTGCCTCGGAACATGGATGTGCTCCCGGGCTTGTCACTGTCATGGCCGGTGGCGACCGGTCGGCGTCTGCATACGTGCGCGCACTTGCGCGCCTCGCAGGGCGAGTTGGCATTCAGTGCCGCCACATTGCCCTCCCCGCAAACGGTGACGACCTGTTTCTACGCAATGTGCTTTACGAGCTGAATGAGGACCAATCGGTACACGGTGTAATTGTTCAAATGCCGATCCCTCGCCCATACTCGTCCTCGGTTGTCGCCGGAACACTGTCTCCCCTTAAGGATGTAGACGGCATCACTCCGCACAACGCGGGCATGCTTGCTCTCGGGCATCCGCTTATGGTGCCGAGCACGCCTCTTGGCGGCATGGAACTTCTGCGACATCACCGGATTCCGTTGCTTGGGTCGCGCGTGACGATCGTCGGGCGAAGCGTTGTAGTAGGGCGACCACTTGCGATGCTCATGGTGAGCGCGGGTGCAACCGTGACCATCTGTCATACGGCGACGCGAGAACTTGCCGAGGAATGCCGGAAGGCAGACATCCTCTGCGTGGCAGCCGGGAGGCCGGGGCTGGTTGACAGGTCAATGGTTGGAGGTGGCGCAGTCGTACTGGACTTCGGCACGACGTACGATCCGGATGGGAGTGTTCGAGGGGATGTCTTGTTCGATGACGTACGACAGATCGCGGGCTGGATTTCTCCGGTGCCGGGGGGAACTCTGCCGATGACCACCGCCGTACTCATGCGCAACACCCTCGATGCTGCGGTCAGACAGCTGGCAGTGAGACCGGCCAGCTAATTCGTTTCGCGCGCTGCGATGAAAAGGGGGAGTGGCTACGAGACGGAAACGCCTTTTGACCAGCGGAACCAGTCAGCGCCAAAGTCACTCCATGTCACGCCAGTCACTGTCAGGAAACTGTCGGCCCAGCGTCTGGAGGATGCGAACTCACGAGCGAGTTCCCAGAACCGGGAGATGCCGAACCTCTCGATGAAATAGCGGGTTCCATGAGAGGCGTGTGCATACGCAAGCGAGACGTCATTGCCCGTGTACCCGCGTGAACCATCGCTTCCCCATTCGATGATCTCGCTTACCTTGTCCAGGCCCCATTGCCGGTTTGAAGCGACGGCGGACACGAATTCGCGCGTCCGAAAGTTGTCGGCGACGTACTCGGCAAGTCCTTCGGACATCCAGTGAGGAATCTTGACGATCGAGAGTATGCAATCGTTTGCCAAGTGGGTAAGCTCATGCGTAAGCGGGACCAAGAGGCGAGAATCTTCGCTTCCGGAAATCGCCGCCGGTCCCGCCCCAAATGACTCGGGTGAACGCAGGAGTACGGTAGTCCTCGACCCAGGGAGGTACGCGGCCCAAGTGGAGAAACCGCGAAGTCCTGAGTGCGCTGCGTACGTCGGGTTCAACGAGACGATAGGACGGACTGTTTCGGGGGTCTCGATAACCGACGAGACACGCTCCCAAGCGGATTGGGCGACAGCTGCGACGCGGTCGATGATGTCAGCGTCCCATGCGTAGTGGGAAAGCACGACACCTCCGACCGATGTCGTCTGACGCATGCCCAACTCGTCATTGGTCGGCTCAGCGAGGAGGACAGTGCCATCCCCTTGCCTCGAGAAGATCCATGCCGTGCGCTCGGCGGGCGCCATCCCCCGCGACGGAGAGATCTCCAGGAATGCCTTGACGTATCCAAATGGCATTTCCTGCACCCGGACCGGTGAATAGAATGCGGTAGCACCCCACCCGCCTCGTGTGGACTGGTCAAATACGTCGCCCTGAATGCGACGCCAAGTAGGGTTACGTTGATCAATGGTCGCGACAAACGCTTGCCGATCACCGCGTGCAAGAGCATCCGAACGGGCATCGAGGCACGCCCGAATTGCAAAGATAGTAGGGTCCACGGGTGGTTCGTCGTTGCGGTACCCGCTTGCCTTCGGAACTGCGACATCGGAGGCCGAAGCACCACGCAAACTTGCCGCTGCAATTCCTGATGAGACTGCCGTTGCGCCAATGATTGCGGCACGGCGGGTGGATACAGGAATCTTTCCGTGTAGCTGCATGTTTCGTCGCATTAGCTTGCCGAAAGTCTAGCAAGGACATTGTTCCGTTAGAAGCAGGTTCCAGTCTCTGTGGGATGTCATACTGGCGGGTCATGGAGAACAGAACAGACCGCGCCGTGTCCCGGGTTCAACCCGAAGCATTTGCAGGCAACCCGAGTGATGCTGTGGAGATCCTGGCGTGGTTGGGTGATGTGCCAACCGCGCCCTACCACGAGGATCGGATCGTTGATCGAGTGATCGGCTTTGGGTTGGGCCTCGGACTTGAAGTCTCCGACGATGCCGATGGCAACGTTTTCGTGTGGCACCGGGGTGCAAGGTCTTCCGGTCATGCCAAGCGCCCGTTAATCGTAAGCGCACACATGGACCACCCGGCGATCGAGGTCGTGTCGACCGAACCGCTAGTCGGCCATCTGCTTGGTTCGATCCGTCCAGAGGCTTTCTCCACCCCGGTCCCGGTACGGTTCTTCAATCCAGACACTGCTGACAATCCGCGTGGAGTAAGGGAAGTGGCCGGAAGCGTGCTCGGCGCATTTCATCTCGAGGGTGTGGCAGACGCGCGAGTGGGGTTGCATCTCGCGGCTGCGGGGGCACTTGTCCCTGGGGCATTTGGAGTGTTTGACACCGGGCCCGTTACCCTCGATGCGAAAACTGGGATCCTCCACATGACTGCTGCTGACGACCTAGCCGGGTGTGCGATTACCCTTGCATGGCTGGCACGGAGCGCCGCATTCGGTGTTGGCCTCGACTTGTGCGGGGCGTTTACGCGTGCTGAAGAGGTTGGACTGGTAGGCGTCGCCGCACTTGTGAGACGTCGAGGCCTGCCTGACGACGCACTGGTGATCTCCATAGAAGCGAGCAAGGCACTTCCCGGTGCGGAATTGGGGATGGGCCCGGTGATTCGTGTTGGAGACGCTGCAACCACATTTCATCCAGAGGGGGACGCTGTCCTCCGTGCCGCCCGCGACCGGATCCGTGGCCGTGACGCCAAGTTCAGGGTCCAACGCCAACTCATGAGCGGTGGTGTCTGTGAAGCAACGGCCTACGTTGTTGCGGGATACACGACTGGGGCGGTGTGCGTGCCATTGGGGAACTATCACAACCAGACGCCAGATGGCGGCATTGGCGCCGAATATGTCCATGTCGATGATGTCGATATGTGCACCACGCTGCTTGTAGAGGCCGGGGTGGTGATGTCTGAGGGATTTACCTGGCCGGATGATGACCGGTCAAGCCGTCGGATTGCCGATAGGCCCGACGTGCAGTTGCGACGCTTACGTAACTCGGGTGTACAGATGACAGGTTCTGATGATTAAGCCTGCGGGAGTGGAACATGACGTTGGGGTGGCGCTGGCTTAGGCTACAAGTGCGGCAATTGATGCGTTGTTCACCGTTGCCCGAAGGGCGCGGATGCGTGCCGGGCTGTCACCGTGGCGCGTTGGGTGGACCCGGTTTGTAAGTAGTACAACCCATGCGTCAAGATCTGGATCAATCAAGATTGAGGTGCCGGTAAAACCAGTATGGCCGTACGACCCGGGTGATGCTAGGTCCGCAGGAGCCCAGTATGGGTTAGGGCTAAGCACCCAGCCGAGGCCCCGCGACGAATGAGGGCTAATCCGCGCGGTGTGATCCCTAGTTGCAGCCGTCACCGAAGCGCTACTCAGGAATTGAACTCCGTCGGTCGTGCCTTTGCGTGCCCACATCAGCGCCAGGCGGGCAACGTCACCGATTGGGGCAAACAGGCCGGCATGTCCAGCAACGCCATCGAGAGCGTGTGCATTCTCGTCGTGAACAGTTCCAACAACCGTCCCACCTCGTCCCGTAACGACCTCAGTCGCGACGCAAGATGCACTTGGCTCTGGGCAGAATCCGGTTGCGCTGAGCCCAAGCGGCTTAAAAAGGGTTTCCGATGCGAGCTTGTCGATGGTAAGCCCCGTGACTTCCTCAAGTATGAATGCGAGGGTCATGAACCCCAGGTCCGAGTACACGACTTCGACATCAGGGGCGGTAGCCGGGTGAGTTGCGAGTACGGAACGCCGGACGTCGGAGGCGGAGGTTGCCGTCTGCCAAAACTGTACGTGCGCTGGCAAGCCTGAAGTGTGCGTCAGAAGGTGACCAATGGTGATGGCATCCTTGCCACCTGCTTCGAAAGTTGGAAGTATCGATGCAACACGTTGTCCAAGGTGAAGGTGGCCGGTTTCGACCAGTTGCAGGACAAGAGGCACGGTAACGAGCACCTTAGTGAGTGATGCAAGATCAAACCGGTCACTGGCGTGCAAGGCTCGTGGCTCGGGCGTTAGTTGGGAGTGACCGTACACCGATTGCCACAGAATGCCGCTTCGACGGCCAACCGCAATTGCGACGGCGGCAAAATTGTGATGCGTTGTTGCATCCCGTGCCAACCGATCCAATGATCCGAACCTTGCAGACGGTTCAGCGTCGAACGGGTTGCGTTTGGGGGTCATGGTCGGCTGCATCGAGGGAAACTGTACAATCCTCACCATGAACAAGCGACGTCGCGTTGCAGCAAAAAAGCGCCGGAAGACCCGCGAGAAAGCTCGCGTCAAGGCACGTGCCATCAAGTTGGCGACGTCGGTCACGACACGTCGTGCGGCTATGTCCGTTTAGTTAGTAGCCTCTTGGCCATAGTTCCAAGGAACGCTTGCTCCCTTTGCGGGAGGCGTCCGTTCGGTGTGTGCGACACAACCATCACACGCACCCTTTAGCCGCGGTGCACCCTGATAGCTATATTGCGATCTCCGAAGGGTTTCACGTTGGGTGGGTCGTGCGGAAGTATGCACTCCCGTATTATCTGACGAATGGATGATAGGGGCTGCGCTAACGGGTCCTCTTCCGAAATTCCGTTTGCACCGGACCGTCGGATCCTGCGTCGGCACATGCCGGCTCCCAAGCTCTCGGGAAGGTTTGGACGCAATCTCGTCATCGGGCCGGTTTTGGGGCTGGTAGTTGCCCTAAGTTGTGCCCCCACTGACCCGTTCACCCCGCGGATGACCTCGGACGTCGGTTCGACGCCGACGGTTGTGGCCCGAAGCGAGACACCGGTTCCGGACGTGGGCATAGACGCCGGTTTGCGTCCGATCACCCCGGAGCAAGGGCTTGGCCTGATAGCAAATGCCTGGCTCATTTTCCTGAACGAGTACGTCGAGCAGCTCGACTACACAAGGTTGCTCACATCGGCGTGGAACGGCTTCGTGGGTGGACTGCCTCCGGGCGTAGCAATGGTTGACCCGCCGCAACTTACTGGGAAAGATCCTCAAGCCGATTTGAACAGCTTCCAAGTCGCTTACTTCGCTCAGGCTGCATCACTTGGCGCGACGTCTCCACGCCATTCAAAGGCGGCTTACGACGCAATCCGAGGCATGGTCAAGGAGATCGGGGACTGCCATACCGGTTTCACGACGCCGGCCCAACTCGCAGAACAGAACCAACGAATGGAAGGGACGATCCGGTTTGCCGGCATCGGCGTTCGGATAAAACGCAAGACTGGCGAACCAGCGGTTGTGTATGAGCTGATTGATGGCGGCGCTGCTGGAAAGGCAGGGATTAAGCCGGGAGACGCCCTCCTCAAGGCGGATGGTGTTGACCTGTCGGATATGCCTCTAGACGAGATTGCTGCACGGATCCGTGGCAAGGAGGGCTCGTCAGTGAAGCTGACGATTGCCCGTGCCAGCGACAACAAGCCGCGTGACGTCTCAATCAACCGAGTTGCAATCTCCGAACCGGCGGTCGTGTCAAGGTTAGTTGGCAACAATCGCGTCGCCTACGTGCGGATGAACAGTTTTTCAGCTGCGGCGCAGGAAGAGACCCTTGGTGCAATTGGCACGATGCAAGCAAAGGCCACCAAGGGAATCGTGATCGACCTGAGGACGAACGGTGGGGGTGACCTCAATGTCTTCCTATCATTCCTGAGCAAATTCCTGAAGGATGGGCCATTCGGGTTCGAGGTTGGGCGCAAGGGGGATCGGATAGCCCTCGGCCCGGACGGAACGTTTGTCGGGACCAAGGTTCCGATGGTTGTCCTGGTGAGTGACAGCACAGCTTCGGCGGCGGAGTTGTTCAGTGTTGCCGTTCAGCGATACAAGGTGGCGCGGGTCGTGGGAACCAGGACGGCGGGATGCGTCGGGATCGGCTCCCGGTTTGGTCTCCCGGATGGTTCGGCTGTCACGGTCACAACCCGAAAGCTGATCGGTCCTGAAGGCGAACCCCTCAATAAGGTTGGGGTCGCGCCTGACGAACTAGTTGAGTTCACTCGTGCCAACATGTCAGATGGCAAGGATCCGCAGTTGGAGAAGGCTCTCAGTTTGCTGGGTGCGTGACCGCAACTGCCACGGGTGCTGTGGACTGGTCGATGGTCCTGGTAGTGGTTGTTGGCAGCGAACCGGGTTTGGTTGCCAGCGGCGCAGTCGCGCGTCAGGCTGCGCCGAGTTCACGCTCTGCGTTGTATGCGTGTCTACACGGGCGCAAGCACTGCCTGATCAAGCTCGGCGATGCGCTTCTCAAACTGTGATGCCGAAAGATCCAGAGTTCTCGCAGCGCTCTCTAGCGTGTGTGCGCCGAGGCGAAACAGCGAGATGACCGTGGCTTCGTGGTGCGCCCGGTCATCGATCGGAGTTCGGTGTTCCGCATTGGGTGCAGATGCCTCTATGACTTCGTTACGAGTGGCAATCACCTGTACTGGCCCATTGCGACGATCCGGGGCTTGATTTCCCGGCGCAAATGGGTCATCAAACGGATGGACTGGTGAAATGAGCGACGCGGTCGAGGTGACATACGCGTTGCCAAACAATGGGTCTGAAGTCGTCTGGGGTAGTGCAAACGCCTCGTGCCCATTCGCTCGCGACCGGTTGCTGTGGTGCGTGGTAGCGAGCACCAGTTCGGGCGATGTATCCCGGTACCACGCTGCAAGTGCGAATGGCCCCGCGTCGTATCCCTTATCGGGCTGGACCCGGAGGGCCGGAACCTGACGAAGCGGTGGGGGTGGGAGCGAAGGGCCTGACCCCGAGTTCAAGTCGCCGAACTGGAAGGCAGAGTTGAGGGTGGCCGAGACCTCCTCAACTTCCTTCATGCCGGCCCGGATCTGTTCCTGAACGTCCGCCATGAGCTGCTGACGCCAAGTAGACACTTGGCGATAGAGCTTCCCGGCTTGGCGCATGACCTCAGGAAGCCGTTCCGGGCCGAGGACCACCAGCGCCACAACGGCGATGACCGCCAATTCAGGCACACCGATGTCGAACACAAATGGAGTATATCCGCGGGTGATGCGGTGTCAGGTCTGGAAAGGGTCGGAGAGGCGCTCATTCTCGCCCTTGTCTCCGACCCACTCGTCTATTCGGCGCTTGGCGCTGCTGGCGCCGCGACCTTGACGGCCTTGGCATTTGCCCGGATTGCGGATTCAATTTCGTCAGCAACCGCGCCGTGTTGGCGCAGAAACTCGCGTGCATTCTCGCGCCCTAGGCCGAGCTTCACATCGCCAAAACTGAAGTACGCACCCGCCTTCTTGATGATGTTCATCTCGACACCCAAATCCAGAAGGCTGCCTGTCCGAGAGATACCTTCAGACCAGAGGATGTCAAATTCGCAAACCCGGAACGGGGGTGCAACCTTGTTCTTGCGAACAGTTACCTTTGCACGCATTCCGACCACTTCCGTTCCAACTTTGACGTTGTCGGTTCGTCGGATGTCAAGACGAACTGAGGCGTAAAACTTCAGCGCCTTGCCTCCGGGCGTGGTCTCGGGGCTACCGAACATCACGCCAATCTTCTCGCGGATTTGATTGATGAAAATCACCATGGTCCGGCTGTTTGAGATCGCTGGGGTCAGTTTGCGCATGGCCTGGCTCATCAAGCGTGCTTGCAGACCCGGTTGGGAGTCGCCCATGTCTCCCTCAATTTCGGCTCTCGGCACTAGAGCAGCGACGGAGTCCACGACGACGACATCTACGGCACCGCTCCGAACGAGCATTTCGCAGATCTCGAGCGCCTGTTCCCCTGTGTCAGGTTGGCTCACCAGAAGATCATCAATCCGGACCCGGCATCTGTTCTGGGCATCGACCGGATCCAAAGCGTGTTCCACGTCAATGTATGCCGCGATGCCGCCGATGCGTTGTGCAGACGCAACGACGTGCAATGCGAGGGTGGTCTTTCCGGAACTCTCGGGCCCGTAAATCTCGACAATACGTCCGCGAGGCAAACCACCGATACCGAGCACAAGGTCCAAAGCGAGTGCGCCTGTCGGTATTGCTTCGACCTGCATCTTCGCTGCGCTGTCGCCGAGACGCATGATTGCGCCTCTGCCGAATTGCTTTTCTGCCTGGCCGATTGCAAGATCGATCGCCTTTAGGCGGTCTGCACTAGCTTTCTCCCCTCTGTCAAGGATGCCGGCTGACCCTGCTGCTGGGGGTGACGTCTTGCCACTTGACGACGTTGTCATTTGTACAGGCTCCTCGCGACGCGGTCGGGCTGATGCTTCGGTAGTGCTGATCGTTGCGGTGGCGAATTCTGGCACAGTCGTTTCCACTCCCGTGCCCGATGGTACAGTACATTTGTTCTAGAACGCAAGTTTCAAAAAATCGCGGTCTTCTGAACAGTTTTTGCACTCACTGGGCAGTATAGCCACGCGTGATCTACATCATGCAGGTGCTATCCACCGCCAAGAGTAGCGGTCTTTCTTGAATGGTGATATCGCGCTCTCGATTTTGCCTAGCGGGGTTGCTGACATGTCAAGAGCGCGGAACAAGTCGTGTTGGATGTTGTATTCCACCTCACCTTGATTAACCACAAAGAGTGTTCCGCCCGGTGAGATGATCTGTTTCACATGTGACAGAAGTCGCTCGGGTTCGAATAGCCGGTTGGGAAGTCCCCAGGCGACTAGCGGTGCGGGGTCGATGAACGGGAGTATCCAAGTCACAATGCCGTACGGACCGTGCAGGTCGGTGACATTTCCGGCGATGAACTGTGCGCGGGGATAGTGGCTTGCAATCCGGGCACCGTGAGCACGTCTGGTGGCGAGTGTTGCATACCGTCGGTGGGCGTCAATCTCTACAAGGTCCCACGGCCCTGGGATCGCGTTTGCCAGGGCTGGTAGCGCAGTGCCGTTCTTGGCGCCTACGTCGAGCCCTGGGGTGGTGACTGAGTTGGTCCCAATTGCGTACCGCTGAAGAACGTCGACGAAGTAAATGGCTTCATGCAGTTCTCGTATCGTCAGCCGTTTCGGCCACTCTTCAAGATCTGGCCCAAGTTGAGTTCGAAGGTGGTTGATCGCCGTGGCGCCGGGATTGTCGAGCGTTTCGGTCAGTCGATCCCAGTTTCCTGCGCACCTTTTCCATGCGGGTGCGGAGAGTGTGGCAAATGAACGCCACCTGAATGCAATCTCTCTCAACAGGTCACTGGCGTCGAGCGGCATTTCAGTGACTTGACTGAGCTGAGGCACCGTATGAGGACGGGCTATGAGGAGCTTTTCTTGCTGCCCAGATTTTCCGTAGCTGCGAGGTGGCGAGCAGAACTAGTCCTAGTACGAGGATTGATGTTGCACCCAATGTAATTGAGAGACCTAACCGGAACGACCGGGGACGGTACGTGTACTCAACGGTGTGCGAGCCTTGGGGCACGATGACTGCTCGGAATAGGTAATTGGCGCGATAGATTCGTGTGGGTTTTCCGTCCAGTGTGGCTTCCCAACCAGGGTAGTAAAGGTCGTTCAAGACGAGAACGGCCTCTGACCGGGCGTCCACCGTCAGGCTGATTGTTTCGCTTGTCATGTCTGAAATGGTCACAGACCCACTTGCCGAAGTGGAACGGCGCCGTTCAACGTCGAACGTGACTGGTGCTATTGCATCCCCAGCCAGAGATGGTGGCGGAAGTCGACGGATGGCATCGCGCAAGTCGACTGGCAACGCGTCTTTGGTGTCGCTCTGCCGGGACACTCCGTCGTCGTCGCGTTGATCGTTTGGCAATTCCAGAAGGACCAGTCGCTCCGGCGCCCAATCTCCCTGCGACATTCGTTGGAGGGTTTCATCTCCGGCTTCACTGACTACCGCGGTTGGAACGAGAAAGGAGCGTGGAAGGACCCTGGAGTTCTCGTAGAGAACGGCTTCCTTGTCGGAGTAGACCTTGCGGAACTTGGTGTTCTTGGTAATTTCTGCTTGTTCCAGGTCCTTGGTGGTGTCGTTGAACACGGTGATACCGTAGACCTCGAACTGGGCGGTGGGATGGAGGAAAGAAACCTCGATCCTTTCAAGAGCTTGAATGCTCCCAAGTGCGAATGATCCGTAATAGAGGTGGGCCGGGAACTCCTGACCGGGTGGTCGGCTCCGAACGTCGAGTTCTTTCCAGTTCCTCGCGAACATGTCTGCCGGTGGCAGCTGATGAGCAACCTTCCCTTTCAATTCAGGGCGCTCCCAGTCCCACTGTGCTGTGTGAATGCCCGCAAGGACCTGAAACTCCTGGCGTGGTCCATTTCGCGCAACCACCGAAAGCTTGGCGACCGGTTGAGCGTGTGCAACACCGGTAGCCCACCGTAGTGTTGAGACCATTCTGATCGAATCACCTGTGGCACCGTCGAACCCAATTGTCTGGGTTCCGGCTCCGTTCTGTCCCGTACTTGAGAACAGGGGGCGGTCAGTGTTGAAGGACGTCAGATTGAATGAAGGCAGTGGCAAGAAGCCGTTGCGAATGACGAAGTACTTGACCCCCATGAGGTCGAGCAATCGGTTCGGCGAGTACCAGGCCGCCGCGACATATCGGTTATGCCGGTCCGGCTCAAGTGAGGAGTACCCATTCGCTTCGCTGACGCCTGCGAGAAGGAGACGATTGGGTTCGTCGCGAGTGTTCTTGTGGGTGTAGACCCTGAACAGGGCGCCACCGTCTGCCTTCATGCCGGGCAAGGTGGAAACGAACCGTCCCAAATCCCCCGGATCCCGAAGGGCCGCGAGCGATTGGGTCGGGTGGAACGATTGCCCAACAGCGAAAAGGTCGGTTGTTAGTGCGATGACAAGCAATCCTTGCCAAAGATACGAGAGCGAACGCGCACGATCCCAAAGGGTGAGGATGACAACCACGCCAAGCAGCAAGGCGAGTTGTCTTGCGACTGCGGGTTGGGCGATATCCAGTGAAGTGAGGGCAAACTGGTAGAGGTGCTCTAAGGTGAGCGTCGTATCAAACCCGCGCATCACCACGAAGTTGCGTTGCAGGAAAGCCATCGCCTCGTCCTTATGACCGATGGCATACGTTGAGAAGAACAGCAGCGCAGTTGGGGCAATCACGGCGGTAAGTTGCGCAAGGCCAAGCAGTATTGTGGTGGCAAGGGTTCGAGGAATTGCGCCCCATCCTACGGGCCGATCCAGTGCCATCGATCCAGTTCGGGATGCCCAATCAGCCCGAAGCGCGTCGGCGCCAATCGCGGCGAGGACAGCCAAGCCGAGGGTCGAAAGAAAGACGAACCTCCCCGGTGCGCGTAACGCAGAGAACCCCGGAAGCGACGATAGGAACTTGTGCGCCCCGAACGGAGAGTGCTCCCCAACCGCTAGCGAGAGAGAAAGGACCACGAGTGCCCCGAAGAACCAGCGAAGCCGTGAACGACCGATAAGTAGCCCGAACGGCGCGAGGCAAAGTGGCACCAGACCGACATAACCAAACACCTCCCATCGCGACCAGAGACCCCAGTAGCGACGGGCGTCGTCCGGCCAGGAGGAGGTCATGAACGCGTCAGGGAGCAGGAAGCTCAGGAAGTGAGTGACCGGCAATCCGTATTCAGTGGCGAATGAGTAGTCGACACCGCTTCCCCTGAATGAATACGTACCCAGTTCAAAGAGCGGGATCAGTTGGACGGCCGAGAGTGCAGCTCCGATACCCCCGGCAATTGCGATGATCAGACCCGCAAGACAGACGCGGGCAACTACAAACAGCGTGGGTTGGGTGATCCCCCGCAGCGCAGTTCCTCCGAATTTCCGCACGATCACACCAATGCGCGAGGTGACGGACGAGGATTTTGCGAGCGAACCCCATTGGAACGCGCCTCGACGAAGTCGGGGTGGGAGGACTGTTTCAAGCTGATTGCCCGACCCGACCGGCCCGACGGCCACTCGGTAGACGACGAACGCGCTGAACGTGAATGCCGAAAGAAGCAGGATTTGAACGTGGACGATCAGTCCTTGAAGTCCGAACGGCACCGAGGCGAGAAATGCAAAGGTGTAGCGGGTCCTGCCGGTTGATCGGATGGCAACTTCGGCGAAGCAGAGGGCCAGTGGTAGCCACACAGACCCAGTTCCGATGTTGACGTGGTGCAACTGGGCGACTGAAAAGCCGCTGAATGCGAACGCAATTGAGCCAATCAGGCCTCCAAACCTACCAGTCCCAATTGTCCGGAGGAACCCGAACATGAAAAGGGCACCTTGGAACATGCGGATGGGTCGTAGCCAGACAAATGCATCGTCAATGGTGAGAAACATGAGCGCCAGAAGATGGAATGGATAGAGAACTCCTGCCTCGCCATCTGCAAAGACGGGATATCCGGTCAGGATGTCAGGTGACCAAAGTTGAAGATGTCCCGACCGCCATGCTTCACCGAGTTTCACGAAGATCGGGTAGTAGAAGACCCGAGTATCGTTTTCGTAGGCAATCCTGAGGTCTCGAAGGGACGGTTCAAAGAAAAGGTAGGTGATTACCCACAGAACGACGACACAGTAGGCGTCGAGGATGAGTGAGCGGGTTAACGCAACCCAAACCGCTGAGGTCGTGCGAGATGCGACGCCGACGGCCTTGCGCAGAGTGGATGTGGCTGGGCCGTCTCTCTTGGATGTCGCTAAAAGACCTTCGCGTTCCGCATCGTCAACAAACGGGACGTACTCTGAGACCTCTGCTTCCAGGGTCTGATCATCAAGCGATAGAGCATCGACCGCTGGCGTTGCCTCTTCTTCGGGGCCGATGGCAACCACGGGAACTTCGACCCCGGTCACATTGGCAGTTGATGTTGACAGTTCCGGGGACACGGGAACGGTGTCAATTGGATCAGTGCCCTGCGTCACCGGAGAACCTCACGAGGCCGGGTCGCAAGGACAATCGCACTCAGGCCGAAGGGAAGCGAGGATCGGGCCAGGGCGAGGGCTTCCAACCGAAGAGCCAAGGTGCCGATGGCCTGAGCTGTGCCCGATGCCGGGCGGACGTCGGAAGACGGCTCTCCCGGTTCGTGTGACGGTCGCCGGAGCATTCTCGAGATGGCGGCAATGGGGAAGAGCAATGTATTCGCGTACGTTGCTCGCTCAATCACCAGACCCGCGGCGGAAACACGTTCCTTCAGTGATGCCAGCTGGTATCTCTCACGCGTGTGAACAGCGGCGTCGTGCTCGCTTTGAAGTGCGTCAAACGCCGGTACTCGGACAAGTGCCCACCCTCCCGGCCGAAGAACCCTCGCAGCTTCACAAAGGGCTACCTGGTCACTAGCGACGCCAAGGTGATAAATCACGTCGAAGCTCAGCACGCCATCAAAGGACTCAGACGCGTATGGCAGGGCGCACACTGATGCCCGGGCGACCCGTGCCAGATTGCGTGCTTGGCAAAACCCCATCGCGTCTTTCGAGAGGTCAACTCCAAACCCGGTCCGACGCCGGCTCATTTGTGATGAAGCCCCTTCAATCCAGACGAGGTTTCCCCCGGTCCCGCAACCGGCGTCAAGGATACGGTCGCCAGGTGTCAGACGGTCGCCGAGCAGAACCGAGGCAATCCGCCGCATGCCTTCGTACCACCAGTGGGTGTCCTCTACCCGGTACATGGCCTGATACTCGGCTGGGTTCATGCGATCAGTCCGAATCGATCACTGTACGGTAGCTCTTCGACGTGTGAGCACCGCCGTCCATGTGCTGGTTTGGTTGCCGGGAACGGTGATCCAGTTCCCCAGAAACTGGGATCAGTCGTTGCAGGAGACCGTTTTCGTCGGCAATGAAAGGCGCTCGTTTCGCCATTGAAGTTGATGTTGGGCGGGCAAAGGCCGTTATCGAGACGGGCGACCCTCCAATAGCGACGTCAGGATACTGGAAACCCGCACCACGTCTGCTTCCGCCAGTTCCGGATACATCGGCAAGGAAAGAACCTCAAGGCACGCTCTTTCTGTTTCTGGCAGTGATCCATCCGCGTACCCATGGTCAAGGTACGCTGGTTGGCGATGGATCGGTTGGGGATAGTGAACATGAGTGCCTATACCAACTTCGCGAAGACTGGATGCGACATCATCGCGCGCGTCAACCCGAACTACAAATAGGTGAAACACGTGGTGGTTGCCGGGTGCCACAGTCGGGACCACAAGACCGGGCAAGCCGGCAAGATGTTTTGCGTATGTTGAAGCGAGACGTTGGCGCGCACTGTTGCCCGCATCAAGATGCCTCAGCTTCACACGAAGTATGGCTGCCTGCATCTCGTCCAGACGGGAGTTCACGCCGCGTATTTCGCTGATGTACCGTCGCTGCGGTTGCCAACCATAGTTCCGCAGCATCGAAATTTGGTTGGCCAGGGCACCATTGTTCGTCGCGACAGCGCCGCCGTCGCCGTAGGCACCCAGGTTCTTTGTGGGGTAGAAGGAGAAAGCAGCGATATCTCCGAATGTCCCGACCAGTTGTCCTCGCCAACGCGCGCCGTGGGCTTGAGCGCAATCCTCGACCACCTTCAAGTGGTGAGTACTGGCGAACGCCATGATGGCGCCCATATCGGCAGCTTGCCCGTACAGGTGAACTGGGACAATTGCACGGGTTCTGGGAGTGAGGCGCGCCTCCAGTTCCTCAGGGTTCAAGCTGAAGGTCACCGGGTCGATGTCACAGAAGACAGGGGTGGCCCCGGTCGCAGAAATGGCAACAGCGGTTGCAACCGCCGTATGAGACACGGTCAACACCTCGTGTCCGGCGCCAATGCCCAATGCGCGCAGGGCAAGCACGAGCGCGTCATACCCGGAATTGCAGCCAAGCACGTGTGACATTCCCAGGTACGTGGCAAACTCCTGCTCGAAAGCCTCACCATTCTTGCCAAGGACAAACCAACTCGTGTCGAGGACTTCACGAATTGCATCATCGATTTCGTTCTTGTGGGCGATGTAACCCGGTTTCGTGAGGTTGAAGGCTATTGGGTGCGCTGCACCGTTGCGATGGTTGGTTGACATCAATTCACCTTCGGATTGGGAGTGCCGGAATACGCCGCCTTGACTATTGGTGCGATCACGGCCGATCGGCGCCGGCAGTCCCCTGCAATGCGCCCGTTTGCTGTGCTGCCACATCGCCGGCATTCCAGTATCGGTCACGGTGGGCCCGGTAGTACTCAACGGTTTTTTGCAGGCCAGCGCGAAGTCCGGTACGGGGTTCCCAACCGAGCGCGTTCCTGATCTTCGAGTAGTCCAACGCGATAACACCCGGATCGATGGCTCGACGCTCGGCCGGCAGTTCAATGATCTGTTTGGTTCCGCCGCCGGCGACGTCGATCAGGACATCGGCCAATTCCAGATGGGTCATTGGCTCTCCTCCGAGATTGAACACCTCACCGTCTGCCGCAGGAGACGCAGCTGCCAGCAGCATTGCCTCAACGCAATCATCGATGTAGGTGTAGTCACGTCCTTGTTGGCCTCCCATGATCATCAGCGGCTGCCCGTCGATTACACGACGGATCCAGTAGTAGATGAAAGCGTAACGACCTGACTCGTCTTTCATCATCTGTCGGGGGCCGTAAGTGTTCGTCAGCCGAAGGCATACCGAACGTATGCCGTGAGCGGCGAAGTAGACCCGGTGGTACTGCTCACCGGCGACGTTTGAAACTGCATTGCAGTCGATCGGTTGCAACGCGTGCGCCTCATCGACCGGCAGGTATCGGGGGCGTCCGTAAACCTGCCGGGTGCTTGCGTACACCAGTTTTGCCGACCGGTTTACTCGTCGACAGGCTTCCAGAACATTCAGCGGACCTTCGGTGTTGACGCGCAGGTCGTCGATTGGAGCCTCCATGGACTCCAAGTGGCCGATCTGCCCGGCGAGATTGAAGATGTAGTCCTGTCCTAGGACCAGATACTCCATGGCATGGGGATCTCGGACATCCGCGATGTTGACATGGACCTTGTGTTGGATTCCATCGATATTGAAGAAGTTTCCGCCGTAAGCCGGGATCATGGAATCGACGATCAGGACACGCGCCCCGAGCCCGGCGAGATACACCGCCAAATTGCTTCCGATGAAACCGAGGCCGCCGGTGATCAGGCAGCGACGCCCGCCAAACGCTTCACCAAGCGGTACGAGATCCGACGTGGCTGTGGGAATTGCGTTCATTGTTCGTCTGCCCCAAACGTTCGGATTGCATTCGCGGCTCGACGGTGCATCAAGAATTCGTAAGGCGAACTACCGCCCCTCGGGTCTCGGTGCGCCTACCGGCAGAGGTTGAGGCAACGGGGATGGCACACCAGACCCACCTTGCACCCGTAACCACCACCACAATTTCGCGAGGCTGACGATTACCTTGATGATCCGACCGAAGCGGAAGAACTGCGAGCCTCCGTAGGCCCGGTGGAAGTGGTTGACTGGAACCTCGACTGTTCGAAAGCCTTGCATCTGAACCTTGGTCATCAGCTCGAGCGCGATTGCACCGCTGTTCTGGGTCAGGACGATCTTGTCAAACACATGACGTTTGATGAGACGGAAGTCGCAATCGACGTCGTGGACCTCGAAGCGAAAGACGAACCGCATAAGGTGGTGGTAGGCGAAGGAGATGAACCGACGGTGAATCGGATCACGGCGGGTGAGTTTGTTGCCCATAACGACGTCGACGCGGCGCCCAGCGCCTTCCTCGCGTTCAAGCGCCGCATACAAGCTCCGAAGTTCCCGAACGTCGTACTGGCCGTCACCGTCCGTATAAAAGATCAGGTCGTAACGGCAAGCCCCGAAGCCGGCACGGAGCGCGCCCCCGTAGTCGAGTGCTTCGGCAAACCGGATAATTCGGACACGGCCTCGGTCGTGGGGGTCGACACCGTTGTCACCATAGAGACGCTCAAGCTCGTCAAGGACGTCCCAAGCGTAGTCGGTGCTGCCATTCTCCACGACAACCACTTCGTACTCGGAGGCGAGTTCCCGAAGCACTACAAGCGCCTCCATCACCATGGAAGCGATCGTTCCGGCATCGTTGAAGCAAGGGAAGAAGGCAGATATCGGCCTTCGGTTGATCACGGCCATGAGTATACGCGCCGCTTTCTGGAAGCACTTGACACGTGTGCCCCGATGATTGAACGACACCGCGAAGGAGGTGGGGACATGGAGAGAACGCCAAACGGATCCCCTCGTATTCGGTTAGTAACCAAGGTGCGACCGTGAGGGACTGGTCCCGCCACAGTTCCGGGCAATTGACTGACGTGCCCGGGATTTCCGTGGGCTGCTGGTCCGACCATGCGGGCATGACGGGGTGCACGGTTGTCCTATGCCCCGAAGGGGCGTTGGCGGCAGTCGAAGTCCGTGGTGGCGCTCCGGGTACGCGGGAGACCGACTTGCTTGCTCCGGGCATGCTCGTCGAGAGGGTCCATGGGATCTTGCTTGCAGGTGGAAGTGCGTTCGGGTTAGCCGCGGCGACCGGTGTCATGGGTTGGCTCGCCGACCGAGGCCACGGCTTTCCGTCGGGTCCGGGTGAGATTGTCGTTCCGATTGTTCCGGGGGCCGTTGTCTTTGACCTCGGGATAGGTAATCCACGCGCATTTCCGGATCACGGTGCCGGCGTCGCAGCGTGCGAAGGGAGCGGCCGGCATGTTGCTGAAGGTGCGGTCGGGGCGGGCACCGGCTGCACCACCGACAAGCTATTCGGGCCAGCCCTTGCGTTGCCAGGCGGTCAGGGCACGGCATCGTTGCGTCTGGATGCTGCGTATGGCGGTTACGTCGTTGGTGCGCTGATGGTCGTGAACGCGGTTGGTCATGTCGGCGAGACCCGCCGACCGACTTTCGAGCGCAGGGAAGCACTTGGTACCGGGCCGTGGTACTCGGTGCCATCGCAAGGGTTGTCTCCGTCACGTCTCAACACCACAATTGGCGTCGTCGCAACTGATGCCCCGATTGACCGGCAGGGTGCTTTGCGGATTGCATGGATGGCTCACGATGGCTTGGCAAGGGTGATTGATCCGGTTCACACTCCGTTTGATGGAGACGTGATCTTTGTGCTGAGTACCGCTCTCCCGGAAGATTCAAACGTAGCCACTGCCGTCGATGGGCACCGTTGGGGCCGTCCGACGGCACTGACGCTAGCGGCATTAGGAGCCGCCGCTGCTGATGTCGTCGCGGAAGCGGTGATTCGCGGCGTCGAGGCAGGTCGGCGACAGCGGGGGTCATGAAGTCTGTTGAGGTGAGTTCATGGGGGTCGGGGTGTCCCACGAATGAACCGAGTGATGATGTGCAAGGGATTGGAGTGCGTATGGCCGGAAACAAAGGGGCGGGTCTGATTCGACCGTCAGTCCAGGCGCTCAAGGCGTATGTCCCTGGCGAGCAGCCACAGGGTGCCGGGTGGATCAAACTGAACACAAATGAGAATTGGTTTGTCTCGCCATCTGTCCTCGCTGCAGTCGTTGCCGCTGCAACTCACGATCTGCGGCGATACCCCGATCCGGTGTGCACGGAGCTCCGAACGAAGTTAAGTGCCCGGTACGGGATCGATCCGCAGCAGATCATCTGCGGCAATGGGTCCGATGAATTACTGACCATGTTGATCAGGGCGATTGCAGGTGAGGGTGATTGCATCGCATTCACCGAACCGAGCTATTCGCTGTACGAGACGCTCTCGCACATCCAGAATGCGGCTTCGGTTTCGGTCCCGATCGGCGACGGTTGGCAGCTCCCGGTTCAGGAACTGGTGGCTGTTAACGCACCTCTTACATTCATCACCACCCCTCACGCACCAAGTGGTACCGCTTATCGTCTCTCCGACCTGGAGGCAATCGCTGCCGGTTGCGCTGGTGTTGTCGTATTCGATGAGGCGTACGTTGACTTTGGTGGTGTCACGGCCCTATCGCTGCTTGATCGCTACCCCAATGTCGTGGTTCTGCGCACGATGTCAAAAGCCTTCGGTCTTGCCGGGATGCGTCTCGGGTACGCTTTTGGCTCACGGGAGCTGATTGGTGCGCTCTACCGCATCAAGGACAGCTACAACGTCGATCACTTGACCCAAGTCGCCGGATGCGCAGCGCTCGACGCGTGGGATGAGTATGCGCGTGTCAATCACGACACCGCGTTGCGTCGTGACAGGATCGCGTCTGAACTCCACCGGCGTTTCGGCTGGCGGGTGTGGCCCTCGGCGACGAACTTCATTCTTGTCGACGTTGACGATGCCGACGTCGATCAGATTGTCTCGCGCCTTAGAAGCGAGCAGATCCTAGTGAGGTACTTTGCACGTCCGCGGCTCGACCGATCAATGCGGATAAGCGTTGGATCGGATGCGGAGATGGATCGATTGCTTGCAACCCTTGATAGGGTAGTCGGGTGAAGCCAGAGAATTGCGCGTGCAGGAACGTCGAGGTGGCGGGTGTTGCTCCGGGCAGGTGGGTACACTCCCCGGGCGGAAAATTGGTAGCACTGACCGAAAGACAAGGAAACCGGCCGAAGCAGTTCAACTAGTTTGCTGGGGTGCGATGGATCGCGTGGGGTCCTGAGCAACGCCTTTGCTTGGTTTCGGCCTGGTTGGATGGTCTTTGAGTGTCGGGGGAGAGAGACGTGGATTTAATCTGGATTGTTCCCATATCGGGATTGCTCGCTGTTTTCGTTGCAGGATATCTTGCTTGGGACGTACTCGGGAGAGACGTCGGGCCACAGGCAATGCAGGACGTTGCGGAAACCATCTACGAGGGTGCCGTTGCGTTTCTCGACAGGCAGTATCGGACGATTGCCTTGTTTGCCATGGGCGGTGCAATCGGCATCGCACTTCTTTTGGCAGGGCTTCGAGGCGGAGATGACGCGCTTAGCATAGCGTGGCACACCGGTCTGGCGTTCGTCATTGGAGCAATTTGCTCGGGTTTGGCGGGGCTGATCGGGATGTTCATTGCCGTGAAAGCTAATCTCCGGACGGCAGCCGCAGCCCGAACGTCGCTTGGCGATGCGCTGACCATTGCGCTTCGGGGCGGAGCTGTTTCAGGGCTACTCGTGGTTGCGCTTTCACTGCTCGGGGTCTATGGACTCTTTGAGGTCTTCCGGCTGATTGACATTGCAAATGGAGCCTCTCCGAAGGCTGCGCTCGAGCATGCTCCCCAACTCATCGTTGGCTTCGGTTTCGGCGCAAGCTTTGTGGCGCTGTTCGCCCAGTTGGGTGGTGGCATCTACACGAAGGCGGCTGATGTGGGCGCGGATCTTGTGGGCAAGGTCGAGGCCGGGATCCCAGAAGATGACCCGCGGAACCCCGCCGTCATAGCGGATCTTGTTGGCGACAACGTGGGAGACTGTGCCGGGCGTGGGGCGGACTTGTTCGAATCGACAGCTGCCGAGAATATTGGCGCCATGATCTTGGGTGTGACGATTTACTCTATTACGAACAAGGAAGAGTTCATCTTTTTCCCATTGATAGTTCGAGCATTCGGGTTGCTCGCGTCGATTATCGGTATTTTTTCCATCCGCACTGGAGCTGTGGTGAACACCGATGGTGGCCGAAGTGCCCAAGCGGCGCTCGACGTAGGGTTCTGGGTGACTTCCGGTCTCTCGGCCGTTGGAATGTACTTCGCTACAGTAATGATGTTCCAATCAACGATGCTGTTTTGGGCCGGCCTTGTCGGTATTTTGACCAGTATCGTTTTCGTGTACATCACCCAGTACTACACTGCCGGAACGTGGCGTCCGGTGCAGTTGATTGCCAACGCTTCGCGAACCGGACCTGCCACGAACATCATTGCCGGCATCGCGATCGGGTTCGAGAACACGGCCATGCCTGCATTGGCGATCTCAACGGCGCTGTACGCGTCGTACAAGATTGGTGAGTTTGCTGCGCCCGAACTCGGACTTGCCAATGACTTGGCAGCATCTGGCATCTATGGCACGGCAATTGCCACCATGGGGATGTTGATGAGTGCCGGATATATTCTTGCGATGGACACGTTCGGTCCCATCACGGACAACGCCGGTGGCATCGTCGAGATGAGCCATCAGCCTGACGAGGTCCGGCGTAACACCGACGCCCTTGACTCCGTGGGAAACACTACGAAGGCCCTCACAAAGGGCTATGCAATCGGTTCCGCGGCGCTGGCAGCGTTCCTGCTGTTTTCAGCATTCCTGGACGAGATCCGGATCCTGACAAAAGTAAAGGAAACCCCGATCGACCTGTCGAAAGTCGAGGTTTTCATCGGTGGGTTTCTTGGAGCGATGCTGGTCTTCCTTTTTTCCTCTTTTGCCATAAGTGCAGTTGGACGTGCGGCGCAGGCAATGATTGAGGAAGTTCGGCGACAGTTTCGTGCAGACCCGGGAATCATGCTTGGCACGTCGAGGCCTGACTACAGGCAGTGTGTGGACATATCGACCCAAGCTGCGCTGAAGGAGATGGTGGTTCCTGGAGTGTTGGCGGTGGTCGCCCCGGTGATCGTGGGCCTCGTGCTGAAGTGGGAGGCAGCCGCAGCGTTCCTGATGGTTGGAACCATGACGGGCATTCTCCTCGCTACCGTGCTGAACAACGCCGGTGGGGGCTGGGACAACGCCAAGAAGTTCATCGAGTCAGGGCAACTCGTGGATTTGGTGACCGGGGAACCCCTGAAGAAGGGTTCCGACGCTCACGCTGCCGCAGTTGTGGGTGACACCGTTGGTGACCCCTTCAAGGACACGGCTGGGCCGTCAATCCATGTTCTTATCAAACTGTTAAGCACAATTACTCTCGTACTTGCACCATTGTTCATATAGACCTGTTTAGGTTGTTCGTATTGATCCGGTCTCCATTGAGGGAGCGCGGACAGTGTTCGTTTCGGGAGCTGGATCACGTCGAGAAAACAAACGCAGGTCAACTGGGGGAGCGTGACACCATGGGCATCGTTCCAATTGCTGGCAACTGCACCTTGCCAAGGGGCTTCCTAGCCGGTGGCGGAACTTGTGGATTGAAGGCCAGTGGCCGCCCGGACGTCGGCGCGATTGTGTCGACGGTTGCTGCCACTTCGGCCGCTGTCTTCACGAAGAACCTGGTCAAGGCTGCCCCGGTGATTGTGTCACTCGAGCACCTGCGTGCAACCGGTGGACGGCAACGGGCAATAGTTTTCAATAGTGGCAATGCCAATGCCGCAACGGGAACCCAAGGACTGGCTGATGCCCGCCAGATGGCGGGTCGGTTTGCCGATGGGCCTGGTAGTGAATATCGCGTGCCGGTGGATGAAGTATTCGTGGCTTCGACTGGGGTTATCGGTGTCCCGTTAGACATGGTCCGCCTCGGCAGTGGCATCCAGTCCCTGCACCTCACTGCCGACGGTGGAGACGCCGCTATTGCGGCGATGATGACTACCGACTCCGTTCCAAAGTCTGCTGCCGCGACGTTCTTGGCCCACGGGGCCACGATCACTGTCGGTGGGATTGCGAAGGGCGCAGCGATGATCGCGCCGCACATGGCAACGATGCTCGCGTTTGTGACGACTGACGCCGCCGTGTCGCCAACGTATCTCCAAGGCGCGCTTAGCCGTGCGGTTGACGACAGTTTCAACATGGTTGTGATTGACGGTGACATGTCGACCAATGACACGTGTTTTGTCATCGCGAATGGGGAGGCTTGGACCGGTGTTCCCTTGGACGGGACGCAACCGGAGTGCGCGGATTTTGAAGCGGCTCTCGGCCATGTGTGCGGTTCGTTGGCACGTGCGATGGCGCGCGATGGCGAAGGCTCGACCAAGTTCATCACCGTCGATGTGCGGGGTGGTGCAACCCGGGAGGACGCGAGGCGTGTCGCACGCTCAATCGCTGGATCGAATCTCACCAAGTCAGCGGTTCTAGGGGCCGACCCGAACTGGGGGCGCATCGCGTGTGCGGCGGGATACAGCGGCGCGGCACTTGACCCGAACAGGATTGAGATCGCCATCGGAGATATGACACTTGTGCGTAGTGGGGTTGCTACCCAGTTCGACCCAGTGCGAGCGTCATCCCAGATGACCGGCGCTGAGGTGTCGATTTCGGTCAATCTGCACCTTGGTGAAGGCGAGGCTACGGCGTGGGGCTGTGATTTGACGCCCGAATACGTTCGACTCAATAGTGACTACACCACGTAATTCATTCCAAGTCGGATGGGCGGTCGCATGAACAAGACCCGTGGCAAACCGGTTGTAATCAAGTTGGGTGGGTCAGCCCTGCCCCATCGCGAGGCCGTGATTCGCGATTTGCGGGAAGCCCTTGATGCCGGGTTCAAGCCCATCTTGGTCCACGGTGGTGGGCCCGTGATATCTGCCTGGCTGGACCGCATCGGGAAAGTCGCCAAGTTCGTTGACGGTCTGCGTGTCACTGACGAGGAGACGCTTGAAATCGCAACGATGTCGCTTGCCGGCAAGATCAACAAGGAGCTTGTCGCCATTCTTCAACTCAGTGGAACCCCGGCCTTCGGGATGGCCGGTGCGGACGGCGGTTGCGTGCGGGCGAAGCGCATGACCACCCCTGACCTTGGATTAGTGGGCGAAGTTGTCGGCATTGACCCGAAGCCACTTTACGCACTGATGGATGCTGGATACGTGCCGGTCGTTGCGCCGATCGCGCTCGGCGAGCATGGACTTCTGAACATCAATGCTGATACCGTCGCAGGGGATATTGCCCACGCGACTGGTGCAGAAATCCTCATCTTTCTCACTGACGTTCCTGGCGTCAAAGACACGTTTGGTGCGGTCCGCGCCACACTTACCAGAGACGAGTGTGCAGCACTCAGGACATCAGGGGTCATTTCCGGTGGAATGATCCCCAAGGTTGTTGCGTGTTTGCGCGCCCTCGATGGTGGTGCCCGAGCCGCGATTGCCGACGGAAGTGATGCTGACGCAATCGGAGTGCACTTGCGTAACCAGGCGACTTCAGGAACGGTCTTTGTGCCGTAGATCCGAAGCGTCGTCGCACAATTCCCGAACCTAATTTTCGTTTCGCGTGGTACCGTGCGAGAATGCGCGGACAGGGGCATGTTTGTCACCTTGCCATGTTGCCTTCACTTTGCCGTGGCGTCTGTCAGGAGTAGAGATCGTCGACGCTCGCCAAGCTTGCGTCATCTACGCATTCACCAGTTGGAAAAGGTAGTCATATGACCGCAACTCATTCACCGCCGGCCGTATTTGATGCCCGTGAGGCCGAGGCAAATCTGTACATGCGCACCTTTGCGCGCCAGCCGCTCACACTCGTTAGGGGAGAGGGTGCACGGGTGTGGGACGACACGGGTCGTGAATACCTCGACTTCCTGGCAGGCGTGGCGGTTAACGCTCTTGGACACTGCCCGCCGGTCATCGTCGAGGCGGTTACACGTCAAGTTGCTACTTTGATTCACACGTCTAATATCTATCGTACGGTTCCCCAGCTCCAGCTTGCCAAGCTGCTGATCGACAACTCCTGCATGGATCGCATCTTCTATGCCAACTCCGGCGCCGAAGCCAACGAGTGTGCCATCAAACTCGCGCGCAAGTGGGGCAAGCTGAACCGGAATGGCGCGTTCGAGATCATCACGTCGCTTGGGAGTTTCCATGGGCGTACGTTGGCCACGCTGGCAGCGACGGGTAACCGGCACTATCAGGAAGCATTTGACCCCATGCCCGACGGGTTCAGGCATGTTCCCTATGACGACCTAGAAGCGATGGCGTCCGCGATTGGCCCGAACACTACCGCAATCATGCTTGAGCCTGTTCTGGGAGAAGGTGGCATATATCCGGCGACGCAGGAGTACCTGCACGGTGTGCGCAAGTTGTGCGATGACCACGGCATCCTCCTGATACTTGATGAGGTTCAGTCAGGGATTGGCCGAACTGGGCATCTCTGGGGCTATGAGGGATACGGGATTGAACCAGATGTCATGACCCTTGCCAAAGGCTTGGGTGGCGGACTGCCAATTGGTGCGTGCCTGGCTAAGGAACATGCGTCGGTGTTTGCCCCCGGTGATCATGGGTCGACTTATTCAGGAAGCCCGCTGGTGTGTGCCGCTTCGCTTGCGGTTGTGTCCTACATACTCGAAAACGATGTTCTGGCTCATGTTCGAGCAATGACCGCACATCTTGTGGCGGGGCTTGAAGCGATCAAGTCGGAAGGCGACGCCGGGATCATTGAGATACGTGCATCTGGTCTTTGGATGGGCATTGAGTTTGGCGAGGAACGTGCTGCTGCAATCCTTGACGCGTGTCGCGAGGATGGCCTGTTAGTCAATCGCACTTCACCAAGGACGATCCGGATTGCCCCGCCACTGATTGTCAGTCAGGACGAGTGTGATCGGTTCCTTGACATCTTTGGCCGTGCATGTGTGTCGGCACACTAAACCTGCCAACCATCTCGGCGGTCAACCGGTTTGCCGGTGCCGGTGGTTCGTTACCTTGAATTCGTGCCGACGAACACGACCATGACACAGATGCCACACGCGCGCCTCACTGCCATAGACGCGGCCGAACTGCCGGATCTCGCCGAACTTGGTGAGTTGGGAACGGTCACAGGCGTGACGCTTGATCGTGCCGTATTCGACTACACGGCAAGCATTCGATTCGATTGGCGCCTTTACCGTCAGGACATCACGGGAAGCATTGCCCACGTGCGGATGCTCGCCGTTGCGGTGCCAGAAATCATGCCCCCAGAAGATGCTGTGGCCATCGAAGCAGGTTTGAGGGATGTCCTTTCCGAAATTGACGATGTGCGTCACCGTTTGGTTCCAGTCGGCGAGGATATTCATAGTCACGTGGAGTTGCGGTTGCGCCACATCCTCGAGGCGCGGTTTCCGGGTCGAGGCGAGGATATGGGGCGTCGCCTCCACACGGCACGAAGCCGAAATGATCAGGTGGCAACGGATGTCAGGCTTTGGGTTCGTGAAGCCTGCGTGGAAATTGTGCATGCAGTCTGCGATCTGCAAGATGCCTTGATCGAACGAGCCGCTTTGCACTCAGACGTGACTTTTCCCGGATATACACACATTCAAAATGCACAGCCAGTGACTTGGGGCCACCATCTTCACGCGTATGTGGAGATGCTTCGTCGTGATGTCGTTCGGTTTGATGCGGTCTGGCACGCCGCAAACATCCTTCCACTTGGATCGGCTGCGCTTGCAGGAACGTCATTCCCCATCCGTCGCGAATTGGTGGCAGCTTCACTGGGTTTCGCCGGGATTAGTGCGAACAGCATGGATGCGGTCTCTGACCGGGACTTCGCAATCGAGTTCGCTTCGGCGTCGTCCATTCTGATTGCGCACCTGTCACGGTTTTCCGAGGACATAACGTTGTGGGCGACTTCCGAATTCGGGCTGGTGCGCCTTTCATCACGATGGGCTGAAGGGAGCAGCATCATGCCGCAGAAGCGCAATCCCGACGCCGCCGAACTCACCAGAGGGAAGGCAGGGCGTGTATTCGGCCACCTCCAACACCTCCTTGTGATGCAGAAGGGGTTGCCAATGACGTACGGGCGTGACCTGCAGGATGACAAGGAAGCGCTGTTCGATACGGCGCGGACGATACGGGGTGCATTACGCGCACTCACGGTCGCAACGTCGTCACTCGAAGTTGACCGTGAACGAGCTTCTGCACGTGCATCAGCGGGATATTCAACCGCCACCGATCTGGCCGATTACCTTGTGCGGCACGGCGTTCCGTTCCGGACTGCATATGAAGTCGTGAAGCGCGTGGTAACTGACCGGGTCTCGGACGGTCGCTCGTTCGACGACATGACAAGCAGTGAACTTCGGGAGTATCACTCGGCATTTGCGGAAGACGCGCTTCATTCGACGACAGTCGCAGCGTCGGTTGCGTCTCGTGACATCCCGGGAGGCACCGCGCCCAAGCGCGTGTCGGCAGCTGTCGAACATTCACGCAGGCAGGTTGGCGAAGCGCGAATGGCGTGGGCGTCAAGAGAGTGACATCCCTGCAGTCCGGTGAACAAGACCTGACCTTGCGTGAAGCGCAAGCGCTTGTCGACACTTGGATGGCGGATCGCGGGTGGGGATATTGGCACCCATTGTCCCAACTCGCACGCCTTACCGAGGAGATTGGAGAACTCGCGCGCGTTGTAAACCACCTCTATGGCGAAAAGCCAAAGAAGTCAACCGAGAGTGTTCAAGACCTTGGTCTCGAGATGGCCGATGTGGTCTACACGCTGATTTGCCTTGCCAATTCCCAGGGAATAGACATGCAGTCGTCTCTGGAGCAGGTGTTGGAAAAATACCGATACCGGGACGCTGACAGATATCCCACTGGAGATGGAAGGCCTGCGCCCCTGGTTCGTGATGATCAGGAAACTGGGGATTGAGGGAGACGTAAACATGGGGTCTCATTCGAGCATGAAACCCCATCGGACCGCGTCGACCGACGGTGTGTTGGTTAGAACATGAAATCTACAGATGTGCGACGACTGTCGCCATCACGTTGCCGGCTTCGGTGGGGTTTATTGCGACGTGGGCGCCGGCGGAACGCAGGGCATCCATCTTTGCCCCGGCAGTTCCGCTTGATCCGGAAATGATTGCGCCTGCGTGCCCCATCTTGCGTCCTGGAGGTGCCGTAACTCCGGCGATGTAGACCACAACTGGCTTGGTCATTTCGTGCTTGATGAAATCCGCAGCCTTTTCTTCCTCGGAACCGCCGATTTCGCCAATCATCATCACGGCACGTGTCTCAGGATCACGTTGGAACGCCTCCAGGCAGTCGATGAAGTTCGTTCCGGGAACAGGGTCGCCACCAATCCCAACACAAGTCGTCTGCCCGATGCCCTTTTGGGTCAGCTCGTAAAGTGCCTGATAAGTAAGGGTTCCGGAACGCGACACTATCCCAACCGGGCCACCGCCGGTCGCAATCTCTCCCGCGGTAATCCCGATGTTGCACTTGCCGGGACTGATGATCCCGGGGCAGTTTGGCCCAAGCAGGCGGGTCCGCGGGAATTCAAGCGCGAGGCGGTTGAAAAACCGCGCTTCGTCCTTGGCGGGAACCCCCTCGGTGATGACGACGATGAACTCAATCCCTGCCTCGGCGGCCTCCATGACCGCACTTTCGACACCAGGCGCAGGTACGAAGATGCACGATGCCGTCGCACCGGTGGCTACACGTGCGTCGTGGACATTCGCAAAAACGGGAATGCCTTCCACATTTTCGCCGGCGCGCTTCGGATTGGTTCCAGCGACCACTTGCGTGCCGTATGCGCGGTTACGAAGCCCATAGAACCTGCCCGCGCTGCCAGTTAGACCTTGGTAGACGACCTTGGTCGTCTCGTTGACAAAAATGCTCATCTGAATGCTTTCTCACGTTGCACGGGATGTTCGGCCCAGACGTGCGGTCAGTGGGCAGCGAATGCAACCGCAGCCCGGGCTGCTTCCACCATTGTTGGGCGCGAAATGAGGCGCTCGGATTCGTGCGCTTTCAGGATTGCACGACCCTCCACGGCATTTGTGCCATCCAGTCGTACGACGATGGGCGAGGTTATCGTCACTCTTCCAAGTGCAGTGACTATCCCGTTTGCAACCTCTTCGCCTCTGGTAATCCCGCCAAAGATGTTGATGAAGATCGCTTTGACATTTGGATCGGAATTGACGACTTCCAATGCATTCGCCATGACTGCTGCACTTGCGCCACCTCCGATATCAAGGAAGTTCGCAGGTGTACCACCTACTTGGTTCACTACATCGAGGGTACTCATCGCCAAGCCCGCGCCGTTGGCGATGATCCCGACAGAACCATCGAGGCCCACGTACTGCAAGCCTCGCTCACGTGCCATTTGTTCGCGCGGGTCTGACGACTCGGTGCCGTCGAATGTCGCCCATTCGGGGTGGCGGAACGAGGCATTGTCGTCGAGCGTGACCTTCGCGTCGAGGGCATGTACACGACCATCTGGAGTAAGGATCAGCGGGTTGATTTCCGCAAGGTCAGCGTCGCCTTCGACGTAGCACTTGTAGAGAAGTTCAAGAATGCGAACCGCGCCTGAACGAGCTTCCTCATCGATTCCTGCCGAATGGATGATGTCAACGGCGTCGGCGTGTGTGAGACCGATTGCCGGGTCAATGTGTCGCCGGATGATTGCATCGGGGTTAGTGGCCGCGACATGTTCGATATCCACCCCACCCTCTTTCGAGACCATCGCAAGATGCTTGCGGGCCCCTCGGTCAAGGGTGAATGACGCGTAATATTCCGCCTTTATGTCGGAAGCACGCTCGACCCAGACGCGTTCGACAACATGTCCGCGGATGTCCATGCCTAGGATGTTCCCGGCGTGGTGCATGACTTCAGATGCGTTTGAGGCGAGTTTGATGCCTCCCGCCTTGCCTCTACCTCCCACCTGAACCTGCGCCTTGATGACAACCGGATACCCAGCGGCCTCAGCGGCCGAAACGGCTTCATCGACGGTGTGGGCTACCCCACCCGGTGAAACGGGAATTCCGTAACGAGCGAAGTACTGCTTGCCCTGATACTCGAAAAGATCCACGGTCTAATCAACTCCTGTGTGACTGGGAAACCCATCGGCGACATTCGGATGAGGCGTGTCAGAGTGAAGCCTTGAGGTGGGAAGCGACGGCGTCCATGAAGGCCCAAGTGTCGACCCCGCGTGGGTGTTCTGTGGTGGTGAGCGCAAGCAGATCCTTGGTCATGGTGCCACCTTCGATCGTTTCAATGACTGCGCGCTCAATGGCTCGGGCGAACGCGACAACGTCCGCAGACGCGTCTAACTGGCCACGCTGGCCGATTGCGCCGGACCAAGCGAAGATCGAGGCGACAGAATTTGTCGATGTCTCTTCCCCGCGCTGGTGACGACGGAAGTGACGAGTAACGGTTCCATGCGCGGCTTCGTACTCGTACTTGCCATCCGGGTTCACCAGTACCGAGGTCATCAGACCAAGGCTTCCAAAGCCCGCAGCCACCATGTCGGAAAGCACATCCCCGTCATAGTTCATGCACGCCCAGAGGTGACCCCCTTCGTGCTTCATGACCTGCGCCACTGCGTCGTCGATCAGGTAGTAGCTGTATGTAATGCCAGCAGCCGTGATTTCCGCTGCCCGTGACGCGGCTTCCTCGGCAAAAATGTCGCGGAACCGGGCGTGGTACTTCTTCGAGATGGTGTCCTTGGCGTTGAACCAGATGCTGCATCTCTCAGCGATTGCGTACGTGAAGCAGGACTTTGCGAAGCTGCGAATGGACGTGTCAGTGTTGAACATCGCCATGGAAATCCCCGTTGGCGATGAACCCTTGAACTCGTTCACCACCTGAGAAACCGCAGCCGATCCATCAGCAGGGCGAAAGGTGAGCTCAACGGTTCCAGGACGGTCAATGACCATTTCCTGATCGCGATAGATGTCGCCGAAAGCATGGCGCGCGATGGTGATCGGCTTCTTCCACGACTTGACTGCAGCCGGAATGTTGCGAAGGGTGATCGGCTTGCGGAACACCGTTCCGTCCATGATCGCGCGGATCGTTCCGTTGGGAGATGGCCACTGCTTCTTGAGGCCGAACTCGCGGACCCTGTCATCGTTGGGAGTGATCGTTGCGCACTTGACGGCGACGCCGTGCTTGAGGGTCGCATTGGCAGCATCGACGGTTACCTTGTCGTCCGTTTCATCGCGATGTGATACGGACAGGTCGTAGTACTCCAGTTCTATGTCAAGGTATGGCAGGATCAGTTGATCCTTGATGCGTGCCCAGATGACCCGGGTCATCTCGTCCCCATCCATCTCAACGAGGGGTCGCAGTACACGAATCTTGCTCACGGTGTAATTTCCTTCAACGTCACCTGTGCCGGGGACATCCCGGAGTGTACGAGTTTGGTGCATGAGTTGGGCCACGACGATCAGATCATGTGGCCGAGTGTTGAGGGCAGACCGCGGTGCAGTGATCGGGTGGTCGGTGGTTGGTTGAACCCTGCCATCGCCCCTGACGAGGCGCTGCGTTTGAACCACTTGCTTCTTCCCACTGTTCCAGACAGTATGTCCACTGCTCCGGGCACAATCGTCGTTCCTTCGATTCCCGGTGGGAGTTCGGTGGCGGACAGTTTAACTTGAGTAAGATTCCGAAATGGAAGTGTCCGTTCATGGAGGCGCGCGCGTCCGGGTGAGGTTAGCGCCGTCCCCGACCGGTTTCGTTCACATCGGCAACGTGCTTGTGGCACTTGTTGACGCTGCGATTGCCCGAAAATTCGGCGGAACGTTTGTTATTCGTATCGAAGACACCGATCAGAAGCGGTTTCTTGACGGTGCCGAACAACTCATTTACGACAGCTTGGCGTGGCTTGGCATTGAGTGGCAGGAGGGTCCTGACCGCGGTGGGCCCTTTGCGCCATACCGACAGTCCGAGCGCCTCCCCCGTTACCGCGCCGTTGCCGAACAACTTGTGGTCCAGGGCGATGCGTACCGGTGCTGGTGCTCACCCGAGCGTCTTGATGAGATGCGCAAGGCCCAGCAAGCTGCAAAGCTTCCCACTAAGTACGATCGCCTGTGTCTCGGCAAGTCAGAGACACAACGTCAGGCATCTGGTGGCTATACCGAACGGTCGGTGATCCGCTTGAGAATGCCTGATACCGGACACACAACGTTTTCCGATCCGATCCGAGGTGAATTGTCTTTTGAGAACGCGTTGCTCGACGACCGTGTACTTCTGAAATCAGACGGATTTCCGACCTACAACCTTGCTGTCGTGGTGGATGACCACGACATGGAAATCACACACGCAATACGTGGAGAAGAGTGGTTGCCCAGTACTCCGGCTCACCTCCGTGTGTATGAGGCGCTTGCGTGGGCTCCCCCGCTGATTGCCCACACGCCGCTGCTCTTGAATGCTGATCGCGGCAAGATAAGCAAGCGCAAGCATCCGTGGGCGAACATGAAGTGGTTTCAAGAGGAGGGGTTCCTTCCCGAGGCCGTCCTCAATTACTTGGGGAACCTGATCGTGTTTGTTCCTGACACCGATAATCCGCAACCAGGGGTCGCGCGAGAGTTGTTCGGATTTCGGGAGATTTCGGAGCACTTTCAGCTCGGTTCGATCGGTCCGTCCGGAAAGGTGGTCGACCTTGACAGGCTTGATTGGCTCAATGGTCAATACATCCGCCGAATGACCCTCGGTGAACTTGCAAGACGGGTCGAGCCGTTCATGACAGCCGCAGGGCTTGACACTGGCAACCCGACCTTCATGGGTGCCCTAGCCCTTGAGCAGGAGCGCCTCAAGCGCCTTTCAGAAGCGCCATCGGTGCTGTCGATCTTTTTTGGTGACGAAGAGTACGCGCCCGAAATGCTTGTACCCAAGGGTGTGACGCCCGGTGACGCTCGACGAATGCTCGACGGAGCAATTGCTGCGTGCGAGGTTGTCGCAGCTACGGGTGAATGGTCCGCGGAAACACTTGAAGCACCTTTTCGAGACCTCGCTATTTCACTCGACCTGACAACCGGCAAGCAACGGGGACAGCTATTCGGTGTGGTGCGTGTTGCATCCACGGGCAGGACGGCGACGCCACCGCTATTCGACACCATGGCGGTTCTTGGTGCGGAGACTGTCCTGAAGCGTCTTGGTCACGCTCGCCTGCTTCTCGCCGGTCTAGGCGTTTAGGATTGTTCCCCTAGAAGTCATCGATGGTTGAGAACGGCTCGAGGCAGTGTGGTCGGTCATGCGTTTGCTCGGTGGGTTGAACGGACTGACGGTTCATGTGCCTACCGTCTGGGTAAGACCGACCGCGGTAAAATCGGGTTGATGAACGGATCAGCTGCGGTGCGAGACATAGATGGCCTGCCGCCCAATTCACTGGCCGGTCCGCTCGAAATCCTGCGTCGCCATTCCGGCGGTTCCGTGCCGGCGCGAATGTTCGTGCTGTCGGCGCCGTCCGGCACCGGCAAGGACGCGGTGCTTGCGGGTCTTCGCCGGCGCAACGTCGACCTCCACATTGCAGTGGCGTGCACCACACGTCAACCTCGTCCGAACGAGGTAGATGGAGCCGACTACCACTTTATCGGGCGCGAAGAGTTCGCTCAGCTCCGGGGCTCGGGGGAATTCCTCGAAGATGCGGTATATGCGGGACATGGCTACGGCACGCGTCTTGGGCCAGTTCGCGAAGCGCTGAGTGCATCACGTGACGTCCTGCTGAAAATTGAGGTGCAGGGCGCAGCAACCGTTCGTCTCAAGGTGCCGGGTGCTGTCCTGATTTTCCTAGCGCCCGCGAGCCTTGATGACCTGCGCGAACGTTTGGAGTGCGCCGGGGGTGAGCGTGGAGTTGCAGACCCGGCCGACATCGAGACGCGACTAGGCGAAGCCAGGCGCGAACTTGCATGCATGCCGGGCTATGACTACTTGGTCGTGAACCACATGAACCGGCTTGAAGATACTGTCCGGCAGATTGAGGCAATCATTCTCTCCGAACGAACCCGGATTGGGTCGGTGCCAATCCGCGTATGAGCCCTCCGTGCCAGAGCGGACTACGCCGACCGGCACCCACATCACGTTTCAGGACGCGACAATGGCAATACGGACGATCATCACTGATCCTGATGACCGCATCGTGCGTGGCAAGGCTAAACGTGTGGCGCGAGTTGATGATTCAATACGGCGCCTCTTTGACGACATGATCGACACCATGCGTCATGCTCCCGGGGTTGGTCTGGCAGCTCCACAGATTGGCGTTCCGCTTCGATTGATCGTTGTGGAGTACGAAGGAGTGCTACACGCAGTTATCAATCCGGAGATTGTGAAGAGCCAGGGATCAGAGACTGATGATGAAGGGTGCCTAAGCGTTCCCAACTGGCAGGGACCGGTCACTCGCGCCACGAGCCTCGTCGTGAAGGGCCGTGACCGTGACGGCGCTGAAGTTCGGATACGTGCCGACGGGTGGTTGGCGCGCATCTTCCAGCACGAATGTGATCATCTTGATGGAATCTTGTTTAGTGATCGTGTGCAAAATCGTGCAGATATCCATTGGGTTGACCCGGATGAAGATGATGACCGTGAACCGGGGGATGGCAAGCGTCGCAGGCTACGTCGCGGATCCCGGACATCCACCGTGGCTTCACGAACGGTTCAGTCAGAGACATAACTGGTGACCAAGTCGGTTTCGGTGGCAACCGCTGATCAGGCGGGCCAAGATCGGGTCAATGAAGGTCGTCCACGCGCAGTTTTCTTTGGCACACCCGGATTTGCCGATGTCGTCTTGAGACGGTTATTGCCTTCTGGGTCGCCAATCGATGTTGTCGCAGTTGTGACGCAACCCGATCGCCCGATTGGCCGGTCACAGACACTGACACCGCCCCCGGTCAAGGAGACGGCGCTGCGGCATGGCATTCCGACTCGGCAGCCCATCTCCCTGAAACGGCCAGTGGTGCTTGATACCTTGCGAGGGTTTGGGGCCTCGATTGGCGTCGTGGTCGCGTATGGGAGGCTGCTACCTACGGAGTTGCTCGCAATCTTTCCTAAGGGATGCATAAATGTTCACGCATCGTTGCTGCCTCGCTGGCGGGGTGCGTGGCCCGTCGGTGCAGCGATCCAGGCGGGAGACACGGACACCGGGGTCTCGATCATGGTCCTCGACTCCGGAATGGACACCGGACCCGTCATTGCAACAGACTCCATCGCCATTGGAGATGGCGACACTACCGACGCCCTTGAGGAACGTCTCGCCGCACTTGGGGCAGACCTACTGGTGCGGACGATCGGTCCGTATTTTCGTGGGGATGCCACACCTGCAGATCAGGTTCACGAACGCGCGACATACTGCCGGCCGGTTACGAAGCTTGATGGCCTGATTGATTGGTCTGGCACCGCAGTGTCGATCGCCCGTCATGTGCGCGCAATGCATTCATGGCCCGGTGCGTGGACGAGGTGGTCCGGGCGCCGGTTGGTAGTTCGCAAGGCGCACGTGATGGCCGGATACGAGGAACAGGGAGACGCCGCTCACGGCCAAGTCATCGGCGATGGACGACGAATGTATGTCGTGACTGGAGCAGGTGCACTGGAGCTCGATGAAGTGCAACTTGAAGGTCGCGGAATTACTCCCGTCCGGGCTTTCGTGCAGGGCTATCCGGGTTTCGCTGGTTCAGTCTTGTCGTCGGTGTAGGCTCAGCGTCCTACCGCGCCAAAAGATGTTCACGAAGAAGGTTTAGTGTGTAAAGAACCGCCCGCGTCCGGATAATGCGCGGAGCCGTGGTGTCAATTCGATGCGTCCGGGTGAGTTCAGTGCCGTTTCGGTCCACAAGCACTGTGTAGGTATGTCTGCCCGGGGTAGCATTCTGGCGCGGAACGATGTCGCTCGCTTGAGCAAGACCCAAATCCGCCGCGAACGACTGCGCTGCACGCCGGGCCAGCTCAAGTGCGCGGGTTGCACCCGGCCCGTCCCGGTCGTCAAGCCCGATGGCGGATGGTTCGGTAGCGCTTACGATTCCCCCAGCAAAGTGCTTGCCTCCCGCCTCGGAAAGTTCGCTTGACGTCAGGCCACCTGTGAGCTCTTCGCCGACCGCAACCGTCAGTCCGTGCCGTGACAGCAGTTCGGCGGTGACACCCGCTAGGGTGCCGGTGTCAGTTCCGTAAATCGCTTGTCCGAGGACCTCTCTGACCCGCGGTTCCATGCGTCCGAGTAGCGTTTCGGCTGTCGCGACGTCATCGGCCTTTGCACTAGTTCTGACATGCACGCCATCGCTTTTGGCATACGTTGCGATCGTTGGGTTTGTCGACGCAAGCAACGGACGAAGGAGATCCTCGACAGCCGACTCGCCAATACCAATCACCTTGTACGTTCTCGTCAGGATGACGGACTGTCCTTGAACCCCACGAAGTCGGGGGATCACCTCATTCTCCCACATGCGAAACATTTCGCCGGGGACCCCGGGCATCGCCACGATGACGCGGCCGTCGCGCTCAACCCACCATCCGGGCGCGGTGCCGACCGGGTTGGCGAGGACGCGTGCCGACGGGATGAGGGTTGCCTGTTTGAGATTGCGAGGGGGCATTACAATGCCCCGACGATCAAAGAACTTACGCAGGTCGGCCTCGAGTTCCGGTTGCGCCACCATTGTCTCGCCGAGCAGGCCACTGATGGCCTCCCGGGTAAGGTCGTCTTCGGTCGGGCCGACACCGCCGGTCATCACGATGAATTCCGACCGGTCCCAAGCGCGCTCGAGATGCCCAACGATCCGGCCGAGGTTATCTCCGAGTTGGGAAATGTAGAAGCAGTCGATGCCGAGTTTCGAGAACTCCTGGGCCAGCCATGACGCGTTGGTGTCGGTAATGTGCCCGAGCAGGAGTTCCGTCCCGACTGAAATGATTTCGCCACGCACCTGTACGACCTCCGTCGAGGTGCATTGCCCATCGCATGATGGGGAATGCATCACGAATTGTCCGAAAGATACGCGAACACGACCGTCGAGCGCCCGTGAATGAGCGCTCGGTCAATCGTTGTGCGCTCGGCGATTGGTAGCGGCTTGTGGAAACCGATTTCGGGACTGGATGCAGTTTTGTACGGGCGATCAGGATAAATCTAGTGTGGCGGGCTGATTGAAAGTGGCGGCTAGAGGCACGGGCCAGGACAGCCCGCGGTTGCTGATGCATCGTTTCGGGCAATTGAGTGCTCGACTACGTATGCTCGTGGCCAACAATTTTCCGCTGATGGCATGGATACTCTGGGCCTATTCGGCTGGACAGTTGCCGCGAGAAGTGCGACTTAGGCTTGCCGGTGTTCTTGGCATGGTTGCCTACCTCGTCCTGCCCGATCATCGTCGAGCGACGTTGCGAAATGTCCGGGCGGTACGTAAGCGACAGCATCTGGGGCTGCCGCGCGATGTGATCGATCGTGCGGACCGGCGCACTGCTCGCGAGACGTGGCGGAATTATGGCCGCGTTCTGGCCGACGTCGTTGATCTCGTCACAGTCCAGTCGACTGGGATCAACCAACTAGTGAGTTCTGTAACTGGGTGGGAGAACATCGAAAAGGGGCTCTCTTCTGGAAAGGGATTGATCATTGCCTGTGCCCATCTCGGGAATTGGGAAGTCGCGGGCACGGTCCTTGCGTCGAGGTACCCGGTCCTCGCGATTGCCGATGCCATTCCTCCGGCGGGTCTGAACCGCCGAATATCGGACAGTCGGTCCTCACGTGGGATCCGGACGGCGCCTCCAACCCTTGCAGGCCTACGTGAGATCCGAAGAGCGCTTGCACGGGGAGGCATTGTCGTGGTCCTTGTGGACCGACCGCGGTCTCATCGCGAGAAGTCAGGGTTTTCCAAAGTTCCCTTCATGAGGATGCCAACTTGGGTTCCCGATGGGATTGCACGGTTCGTGCTCGCATCCGGCGCACCGGTGGTTGCTGCCGGTGCGGTGATGGATGCGACTTCGCGTTACCGCGTCTCGGCGTCGGCACCGATACATTTTGACCGCGACGCATCGGTTGCGAGCGTACTAGCCACGGTCTTGGGCGCTCTCGAACCGTCAATTACTGAACATCTGGGTCAGTGGTTCATGTTTCGTGACATGTGGCCGTGCGAAACAGGATCAAGGTCAGAAGAAACAACTCAGACAGCGTCACATTTTGAGTTGAGGAGTGCGGCCATTGAGGCCTTCCCCTCACTCCAGGAACCCATCATGCAGGCTGGTTTCACACTGGGTTCGCTTCTACCTCGAGGCGCGCTTGAGGAGATAACAGGGATCGCTGGCAGGATTGCGAACTCCGTTCCAAACAACCGTTCGACCGCACTTTCCCATAATCTCGCAATGGTTCTCGGTCACTCGACAGATCATGTGTCGGTTCGCGACGCCGTCAAGGCGTCGGGTGGCCTTCACTTTCAGAACTATGCGGACCTTCTTCGCGGCTCGCGGATCGGTCGTGAGGAAGTCGAGGCACGATCCGAGATCCTAGGTGCGGGTTGGGATGTCGTGAAGGCGAGTGTCGGACGCGGGAGCGGCGCCATTTTGATGAGCGCTCATTTCGGGCGCGTGGAATTGCTGGGCCACGTGCTCGAGAACCTCGACATCCCGGTCACGCTGATGGTTGAGCGCTTACGCCCTTCTCGGCTTCACGAATTGGTTTCCCAAAATCGCAAGCGCAACCGGTTTTCAATTGTTACTCCGGAACTGGGGGCCAGGCCAGTGTGGCGAGCACTGGATCGGGGCGATTTGCTCGTATCGTTCACTGACTGGGTGCCTCCAGTTGACGCGAAAACCGTGAACCGTTCGACATCGGCTGACGCGGTTGCAAAACGTTCGTTTGCAGTCACGATTTCCGGTCGAGACATTCAATTCCCGGCACTTCCTTATCGCGTTGCGGCTCTCAGACGGTTGCCGTTGCTGTTCGGATACGGCCGGGCACTTCCGTCAGGCAGGGTTCAGGCGGTAATCGAAACCCAATGCGCCGGGATCGACCCGCACTTTGAAGCGCCAACCACCGAGGGCACTCCGTGCGGATATGTTCGCTGGACTGGTTCAGACGATGAAGCTGGCCGGGCGGCAAAGGAGGTTGCGAACCGCCTTGGCAACTTACTTCGTCGCCACCCTGAACAATGGACGCTCGGCCACCGCGTGTTGGACCCGAATTGATCGATTTCAAGGTGTCGTCACACAATCGGTCCGCGAGATACTGGCCTGCAACGTGATGCCCACGTGTTGGCAGCAGTACAACGCGACAGCTAGGGTTTAAGAGAAGTCGGCGATTGCAAACGGCGCGGACGCATCGTGCCTCTCGGGGAGCATCTCGGTCAGTGAAAATCGCTCTGGTCAGTCCCTATGACTTCCCATATCCCGGAGGGGTTACTGAACACATCAAGAACCTGGCGCGCTGCTTGTCTGACGGCGGACATCACGTTCGCATCATTGCTCCTTCATCGAAGGACGACGTCGAGGTCGTGCATCCCGAGGTGTATCGAGTTGGTTCACGGATCACCAGCGTGCACGCCAATCAATCTGTGGCGCGGTTGACACTCTCATTAACCCTGAGAGGCCGCATCACACAGATCCTTGATCACGAACGCTTTGACGTCGTTCACCTGCATGAACCATTGGTCCCGGTTCTGGCCCCGCTGGTTCTTCGTGCATCGAGGGCAGCAAACGTTGGCACGTTCCACTGTGCACGTGACAGATATGTTGGCTATTCCCTTGGGCGCGGAGTATTTGGAGCGTTGTTATCTCGGCTTGACGCGCGGATAGCCGTTTCGCCTGAGGCTCACCGTTTCGTCGGTTCCTATTTTCCGCACGACTATTCACTGATCCCGAATGGGGTCGAAACCGGTCCTGACCCAGTTTCGGAAGTCTGTCCGGACGTGATGCGGGACGGAACCCCGACAGTCCTTTTCTTGGGCCGACTTGAACGACGCAAGGGCCTCAAGACCCTTATCGAGGCGATGAAGCAGGTGGCTGATCGGGTTTCACCAATTCGGCTGGTCGTCGCCGGTCCCTTCAGCGAACTAGCAGTGAGACCGTACCGTGAATTGTCCCATCACTTCGGGTTAGCGGATGTGGTCTTTGTTGGACAGGTGTCCGACACGCTTCGAAAGCAGTTGTATCGCCACGCGACCGTGTTCTGTGCGCCGTCTACCGGGCGGGAGAGCCAAGGCATGGTCCTGTTGGAGGCAATGGCTGCGGGCACGCCGGTTGTCGCATCTGACATTCCTGGCTATCGGACGGTCTTGGCACACGGTGAGAGTGGGCTTCTGGCAGTTGCAGACGACGCATTGTCACTGGCGGACTGCCTTGTTCAGGCAATTAGCGGTGGCGCTGTGCGGCGGACAATCATCGCCGGCGGCCTGATTGCGGCAAGTCATTTCTCATGGAGAGTTGTTGCGCCCCAGATCGTGTCGGTTTATGAGACTGCTGTTCGGTCCCGGTCGAGAACCAGAGTATGTGTTTCAACTGGGATGTTCGAGGATCAGGGGACCCCGGGTAGTCGACACATCGGCCCAGGCGTGCTGTCCTGAGACCAGCCTTGCAAATATACTAAACATACCAACAACCGGATCTTGATTGTTAATCAATAACACAATATCGTGCTATGCTTATGCGTGTTGGATTTGCCATTAAATTACTCAGGTTGGCACAGAACCCGTGCATCAATAAGCAACCCTAACCGGCGCGATTGAGACAGAATAGTCATTAGTACAAAAGACGCTGCACAATTGCTTATAGAAAATATAAACACACGTATTAGTAATAATTATTTTGAGTCATCGAAGGTTCATAACTGGGCAAACGATCTCGACCGCCGGGTATCTCGTCCAAAAGAATGCACTTGGCCGCGTCGTGTTTCAGCTGAACCACTCGCCAGCGTCTCGATTGTGGGTCATGTTGCTCAGCTCCCTACCCATGCTTCGGCTCGGACCCTTCGCGGGCTCCAGTTATCAACGCATTCCGCGCCGAATGCTCCTGATCGCAATCCAGGGCATCGTGGGTTTGATCGCGCCAACCTTGGCAATCCTTGTACGGACTGAACGCATACAGACCCGTCAAATCTATGTCCTTGCAGTCATTTCCGGGATCGTGGCTGCGGTTGACATGCCGGCGCTTCAGGCATTTGATGCCGACATGAAAGCCACCGCCATGATCTGGTTCGGGTAACGCTCAACCCAATGGTCATCCGGTTTGCGAGGTTCATCGGGCCATCTCATGCGGGTCTCCCGATAGGGTAGGTCGGGACTTGGACGAAGTTCTGGGCGAACGGTCTCAGCTTCGACGCGGTGGTAGTCGCGCTTACACGAGTGTGGTGCACGGACGGCGTGGTTGCGCAGCAAACTGGACGGCTCCGATCATCAGGGCCGGAGGTCGCCACATCGAGAGATTGTCCGCTAGAAGCAATCGCGTATGGGCGGTTCCAGCCCGTGATGATCGACCCCTAGTTGTTCTCGATGGCTTTTTGTGTTCTTAGTGATTTCCACGATGAGCATGGTGTCGGCTTTTGTTTCAGAGGTCCAGTACGGTGATGCTCGGGTCTAGGTTTGCTGAGTGGTGGCAGCGGTGCCGGTTCGCTGCCGGCGTCACTGCCGATGCTTCCGCCAGTCCATAACGTCAGTCAGGCAGGGGTCTTGATTGCAGGTCTATCATCAGTCGCGGCATCATGCGCATCCTCGCGACCCCAGTTGCCGACCCACCAGAATCGAACTTGGGTGACAGGTTGGGATTCAGTCTCGTCGTTCCCGATCTAGTCGTGGTACCGGCAGCCTTCCTTGGCTACCTACAGGACATGGCAGGTCCGTTAGTGCCACCACTTTCGATGAGACTTCCGCAGCAGATGTCTCCTCAGCTGCGAGCTCGCTGGCTCGGGCTCTCCACGATAGATCACCCTCGGCCTGCTGCTGTTCTCGGGTCTTCTGGTGGGGTACTCAGGTGAGCATCTGGGGGGCAGCTACTGCGGCGTGGATCAACGACGTACCTCGTGTCGTGTACCGCCTGACTGCTCGTGTTCCGGTCGTTCGTACGGTCGGAGGCACCGAAACCTGGGACCCTGCCATGCACCGGCCAATTGTGTCCAACGGAGCAATTGATAAACAAGAGGGGCCTGAGACCGGTTCAGTATTTGCGGGTGCTTGGGCGACCTGAAGTCGAAGGGCCTTGGCTGAGCATATTTTCAGGGCTACCGGCGGGGTCGTAGCCATGGGACGAGGTGTGATGCATGGCATACTGACGCCCGGTGGCGACCATCCGAACGACCATCCAACTGCAGACGCGGCGCTTCGCCGAGTGGGCGATAGCTCCAGTCGCTCGGACCGGCATAACCCCCAACGGGCTGACCGTGTTCGGGCTTTGCCTCAACATCGTCGCCGGTGTCGTTCTCGCAAATGGAGAGTGGTTTCCGGGTGGCATTCTGGTTCTCGTTGCCGGTGCGTTCGATATGTTTGACGGCGCATTGGCCCGCGTGTTGAACCAGAAGACAGCGTTTGGCGCGTTTCTGGACTCGACGTTGGACCGATATTCTGAAGTTGTTGTCCTTGTCGGTTTGCAACTCGCCTTCCTACGTGCGGCCGAGAGCGATTGGACCATGTGGGTCGGGGTGACGCTCGCGATGGTCATCCTCGCAAACTCGCTGATGACGAGCTACACCCGTGCCCGGGCTGAGGGCCTTGGACTAGATTGCGAGGTGGGCCTGTTCCAACGTCCCGAGAGGGTGATTGGGTTGGGAGGGGCATTATTGTTGCCCTACAACGCAATGCTCGTGGTGCTAACGCTGGTTGCTTTGGGAACCTTGATAACGGTGTATCAAAGAGTGCTGCACGTGTGGCGCCTGACGGCTTCGGAGCGAATGCAATGACGGGTTTTGACAGGCCTCGAACGGCAGAGGTGAAGCGCCACACTCGTGAGACCCAAGTTGAGTGCAATGTCAACCTTGACGGAACCGGGACCAGTTCGATCCAGTCAGGTGTCCCGTTCTTGGATCACATGCTTGATCAGATCGCCCGCCATGCCGGATTTGACCTGACCCTCTCATGCAAGGGTGATCTTGAGATTGACACACACCACTCAGTTGAAGACTGCGGAATAGTTTTCGGACGAACATTCCGTGATGCCTTAGGGGACCGGATAGGAATCACACGAATGTGCGATGCAACGGTTCCAATGGATGAGGCCCTCGCCCAAGCAATCGTCGACTGTAGTGGACGTCCGTTCGCGTCGGTGTCGACAGGTGATGCCGGCGGAGTTGGGCTGCCACCGTCACTCCTGGCTCATTTTTTTGAAAGCTTTGTTTCGGAAGCACGGATTACGTTGCATCTGCGGGTCATTGCCGGGAAGGATCCTCACCACATGGCAGAGGCATGCTTCAAGGCGTTTGCGCGCGCCCTCGCAGGTGCAGTTGCGCGGGACCCTCGCCGACGTGGTGTGATTGCATCCACGAAGGGCACACTGACGGATTGATGATTTCGCTATCGTCCTAGGTGGCGTGCGCGGATAACAGCCGACCCTCTCGTCCACCCTCGTGTTCCGGGGCAGGTCAGTGCACGAGCAGTCGAGGCAAGTGATGCCTCGACTGCCTTTGGCGGCAATGTCAGCAGCATGGTGAGTGGCGGCGCCCCGATGGTGTCACGGTTGCTCGTTCGGTTGTCAGATTTGAAGATCCATGTTGGTAGTGCAAGGTCGTCCGAGCATAACGAACGTGACAGCGGCGATACCGTAACCCTCACTGAACGCCAAAACGGCAGCGTCTCCGTAGTTCATGCGGATTGTAAGGGGCATGGCCGGCCCGCCAAGATGCTTGCGAACTTCGTGGCGCGCAAGGCTGTTGGTCTGATTGCCGCAGGTGCGCGCGATGGCGCAACCGTCCATGCAGATAGCGATGCCTTGAATTCTGACCGGCACGGGCAGGCACCCACAGGACGCAGCATGATTTCGCTGGACCTAAGGGCGGGCACGTTGGGCGGCTCATGAAACAGCCGCTGCCTGGCCGTAAGTGTGACGGGTGACCAACTCGTTAGATGGAATGCCACCAGCGAACTGGTTGGGCTTTACCCGGACTCCAGGCCGACCAGTACCGAAATGCCGCTGAAATTTGGCGTGATGGTCATCGCGATGAGTGACGGAAACGCGGATGCGGGTCGAGGGCAGTCTTTTGACATACTCGCCACCAATTGACGGCTGTATCGGGAGGACGCCGCTTCCCACCGCCGAAGTCGCATCAGAGAACCGGATTACTGGAGCGTCGTGGCGCGCTCACCACAACGTTACGCCCGGCCGTCCCACTCTCAGTGCCCCTCTAAACAGTCTTCATGCTTCACATGCAGTGGCGTGAGCCGTGCGTCGGGGTTGTGAAAGTTCGTGCCTGGGGAGATGGTTGGCTGCACCGACAGCATCCTCAATTAGTGCCGTTCATCGCCCCGGTTGCGATACCCACACTGCCGTTGGTCGAAGCCGTTCCGGCGATGCACTTGGAATGACTGAATGCTCAGCAGTCGGCGAGACATCTTGATATTGCACAGGGAGTTCGCTGAAGTTCGGCTGCGCGATTTGCCGTTCTTCGCTTCGCGGGGCGGGATGCCGGAAACCACGGAACCGGAGAGCATCACGGAGCGCAGGAGGACCTTCGAACCTGACGGAGGACTTTTATTGCCAGGTTGCGCGGAACCGCATTCAAATGCACCAATTCGACTTCGACGGGTCTCCTTCCAGACGGGTCAGGTAGTCTTGCTGACGGCGGTCATGACTGACGGAGTCGAAATACCGTCCTCTTCAACCCAGTGGACTGGCCTGACATCCTGCCGAGGCCGTCGGGGTCCGTTGAAGACGACGAAGCACCTCCGCACTGGTGCCGCCTTTCAACCCGTCGATAGGCGCATTTTCCCTGACGAGTCGGTGACAAGAAAACGAGTTCCCTAGACGCAATAACTCTCTGGCGCTTCTGATGTGCTGCATGCAGGGCACTTCGCACATGTCGGCGCGCAGCATCCGGTTTCCTACTTTTCAACCGGACGGCGACGAGAGGGTGTCCCATTCGTGCCTCAACGTCATTTGCGATGTCGATCACTTTTGAGATGGCGTCGGTGACGTCGAGCGTGTCGAGTCGATCCGTGTACCGCTGATAGGTTTCGGCGACGGCCAAGAATGCTTCGGTTTCGTCGGTGAAAAGGTGAATGACTGTTTGCGCGGTTCATGCCCGTCGAAGGTATCAGGCAGCGCTTGGCGGCAGCGACCCATCTCTTCGAGGCAGGAACGCTGATATTGGCGCTCTTTGCAACCGTGAACTTAGACACTGTCCGCCGAAGGGCGAACTCTGATCCGCGGCGACCGTTTGCGGCGAGAACCGTGCGTGCCGCCCTGGTCGCAACGAAGTCGAGGTATCGATCGCCTGCAGGAGACTGGCCTCAACCGGTCACCCTTCGATGCAAGGCGCGGTCACTTCAAGCAGAGATTTACTGATGAACGCAACGGTGCATTCGGGCATGGCCAAAATGTCGCCAGTGAAGCGGGTGTTGCTGGGTAGACAACAGATTGCGGAGCGTAGACCCGTACGTGAGTGAGGAAGGGTTCCCCCTCCAAATTCGAATTCTCGAATGAAGTCGAGTGCGAACTTGTGACCCGCAACGAGTAGAAATGCGCCGTTGCAAGGCCCACGATGCCATCGTCAGTCGAAAGTCGTGAGGCCGATCTGTTCCATTCACCAGGCCATTCACGCCGGGCCGGGATGTAGCCATCCGAATGCAGGTCGCCTGAGGTGAACCGCGAAAAGAACTCGCCAGGCACTTGGCCCTTTTTACGGAGGGATGTAGCTGGTGTGGGTCGGTTGAAGTAACAGGGTTGGACAGGCAGTCGTATCCGTTGCCCTAGGAGGGGCCCAGCTGCCCTAGGCTGGTGCCTTGGATCGGTCATCAAACGGCGTTCCTACGAAATGAATGCATCCGGTGAGGCCGATTGCCAGAAGTGCATCCCAAACGAGTGACCTCTCGTTAAAACTGATTGATCTCCGGCGTGCTTGACAGGCGCAGCATCAATGAACCGAGGTTTCGCCAGTCGGCGCACTCCGGCCGCGAAGCAACCGCTCGAACCTGCGGCGTCAGTCGAAGTCTGGACGGTTGCAGTCATTTGCCATGGCGCCGAGGGGTGCATATACTCAAGCGTATGCCGGAGTGCGGTGGTTTGGTCGGGAACGCTGACTAATGCTTGCGGGTAATCTGGATTAAGATCTGGTTTATCCGCATTGACATGAACGGTAGAAACGGCTCTGCAACGCGGGTTGGCGCATCACTAACACGTTAGGGGATGGTTGAGGTAATCCATGGCGCTACAGCGTAGCTCTGGTGTACCGGTTTCCGCCCCGGGGGTGACCCAAGGGCAGTCCTCCTCAGCAGGTGGACCTGCGTTGTCAACTCGTGAGTCTATTGTTCAACCCCACGTTGAACTAGGGGTTATGTTTGGACAGGCCCTAGGGGGCCGAGAGCCTATCATGGCTGCTTTGCAAAATCTCCAGACCATTGGTCAGGAGCACGGTTGTGACGCGATTATTGCCGTCAAACTTATGCAGTACCCAACTACTGCGGGGCCGGCGGTCGTGGCCTACGGAACTGGTGTGAAGTTCGTCAAGCCATAGGATGTGGTGTAGCAAGCGGCTCGGGAGAAAATCACGACGTCCGGCTGATGGCAGGATATGCGGAACGATTGCCCGGGAGTAACACAGGCCTTGTTCTTCTTTTGAGGTCAGTCTGGTTCGCCGCCGATCTGGCGGGTGTCGGCGAAATGATCTTACTAGGCATCTTGGACGATCTGGTTTCGCGGTCCTTGAGTGGGACTTCTCGCCTGTGACCCAATTCACTGCGCTGGGCAGGCTCCTTCTTGCGTTAGTCGTCCTCCCGGTTTGCCTGCTTTTGGCGAGTTCGTGGGCATATGTCGTGATACATCAGGACCGTGTCTACTCTGGCGTGCGCGTCCTCGGTCAACCGATTGGTGGCCTTACGATGGACGAAGTCGGGACTGCGGTGGAGAAGGCCGTTGCGGAAAAACTTGCCTCCGAAGTTGTTCTCTTGCACGGGGACGAAGGGTGGAGGCGAAGCGTTGAAGCACTTGGCATCGACGTTGGCGCCGCATCAATTGCTTCCACTCTATCCATGACACGCACCATGGGGCACACGGGCACTGGGCGCGAGTGGTTTACTGACCAGTTGCGGCTGATGACTGTTGGCGTTGAAATCCCGGTTCGTTTTCGCCTCGACCGAAATCGAGCCCGAGCGTCGCTTGAAACGATTGCCCGGGCGCTTGAGCGTAGCCCAGTTGACGCTGAAGTCTTGATCGGTCCTTCGGGCGAGCGCTCTGACCTTGAATTGATCCAATCAAAGGTCGGCCAGAGGCTTAACGTCGAGGGAACATTGAACCGGCTTGAGGCCTCCCTGATGAATGGGTTGCCTTCATCATTCAACTTGGTCATCGATATTTTGAAGCCGCAAATCGACGAGGACGCGCTTTCTGATGTTGTCGGCGCGGCCAAGGCACTTTTGGACAGACCGTTGGAGCTTGTCGACGACAACGGGCTGACCAGAAGGGAATGGAGGCTCGACCCGGTCGAGGCGTCGCGAATGCTCATCCTTGATTTGCCAAGTGGAGAGGTACGAACGAGGATCACAGGGGTCAGGCTTGACGAAGTCAAACTCCGTGACTGGGTCGTCAGAGTCGCCGCGAGCATCTCTCAGGAGGCGCGCAACCCGTACCTCGAACTTGTGGATGGGGTCCTGAAGACCAACCCTGGGCGTCCGGGACGCATCGTTGATGTCGGTGCAACCACGAAGAGGCTTGTGAATGCGCTTCCGACTTCGGAGCATGCCGTCCGAATCATCGTTCGAACCGATGAGCCATGGGTGCCAGAATCCGAGTTGGATGCAGCGCGGATACAGATCGAGCAGGCAATCCGGGAACCGATACTGCTGCGCTTGAACTCGGGAGCGGATGCTCCGGTCGCCGTGCGAGTTGATCCGATAACAATGCTTGGTTGGATTGCATTGCCACAGATGCAGAATTTTCCACGTGACACGTCTCTCATGGTTCCTCAAAACCGGCCACGGATCGAGTGGCGGATTGAACCGGGGCGCCTCGTAGAGTTCGTTAATCGCGAGATTGCTCTTGCGTTAGCAGTGCCGCCGATAGATGCGAGGCTACTGGTCGTCGCGAAACCGGGCGTTGCCACCACAGCAGTGACCCCAACTCCCCCTTCAAGGCCGTCCAGCCTAGAGGAGGCAGATGCGGACCTTCGTAGCGGGATTGCCCTGGAGTTGCAACGTTTGCGATCAACTCCGGCCCGAGTGGCAACGGTGACACCATCGGGTGGTGCTGCCACGGCAATAGCAAGGGCGACCTTGGTGTCTGCGGGGCAGTCGGCTAGTCCAACGCCATCGGCGGTTTTCGCGATGCTCACAGGCTTGACACCAACGCCGTCGGACACTCGGCTATCCCCGACCGCCACCTCCATATTGGACACCGGCGGCGTGACAACCTTTGGGGCATTTATCTCTGAGGGAACGGCGGGTAGGGCCGTGGATGTCGAGGCACTCGCCCGATTGGTTGATGATCTTCTCCATCGGGACATTGAGCCGCTTAACGCATTGCTCATCGTGCCGCCCCCGTCGCTTCCTTCCAGTGGAAGTCAGGTCCAAGCCCCGGCGGATGCCCGAACGACACCATCTGCGACCAATGCGGCGAATGCTAGTCCGACACCGACACCGGTTCGGACTGCTACTGCGACCCGCACCGCGACCCGCACTGCGACCCGCACCGCGACGCGCACCGCGACCCGCACTGCGACGCGCACTGCCACCAACACCACAACATCTGTTCAAATCGGCAGCGATGTGAGTGGGACAATGTTTGCGGTCACGCCAGTGGCCTCGGGCAGTTTCTCCGTTGTCATGGCGACGGAGACACCCTCTACCCGAGTGATCGACGTTCCTGTGACGATGCAGAGACCGAATGTGGTTGCTGCTGATTTGACTAGCGTCAAATCCCTCATTGACCGTCTCGTTGGTGAACCGATCAGAGTGACTTGGAACGACACGTATTGGGAAGTGATGCCAAACGACCTTGTTGATCATTTGCGAATTGGTGCTGATCAAAGCAAGAAGCCTACTGCCTACCTGAGCCGGGACGGATTGGTCGAGGTTTCCAATACCATTGCGCGATTGGCAGAGCGTCTTCCTGACGCCCCACGAGATAAGACTGGCGATGTCCTTCCGGTCGATGTGCCGCGGACAGCCGCAGCACTCTGGGCAGCCGCAAACGAGGAGCGAAGTGCTCGTCGCTCGGTCATTGTCTGGACCGACGAGGAAGCGGAGATTGACGAAGACACGCGACGCGCGTTCGGACTACCAACGGCTACGCCTCGTCGGCTGTCCCCATCCGTCACTCCGCTCCCTGCCGGGCCGCTGGTTCCCATACGCGTACCGCCCCCTGTGAGGTAGGCGTTATTGAAAAAATCACCTGATCCGATTTTTTCGCGAGCTCAGATGAACCGACCCCTAAAGGTCATGAACCGGTGCCCGCCGTTGGAGTGCTGGCCACGCAATTAGATGCTGATGCGTTCGTCGAACAGACGCATCACTTCAATCGCGCTCTCGATCGCACTGTGTTCGAACTCGATCCATGCAGATTTCGGGACGAACTGTTCTGCCCGCTCAATATTGGCCTCCCATTCGAACCGATGCCGATCCCGAATTGCCAGGATAGTTGCGTCAATTTCGGATGACCGTAGGTTTAATGGTTGTGCCTGTCTCAGGTTGGAACTGTGTCCCACGTAGGCTGCTTCGGCAATCCATGGATCGGTCTGTGGCAGCACGTGCATGACAAGTGAGTTGAGCAGCCGACTGACAGGGGCCATGAGCACCCAAGGCGGCGCGTCAGCGTATGGCACGCGTTCAAGATTTAGCTTTCGGTCGGGGGCCGGCACTGTCAAACGGTCGGCTAGTAGCCAGACGCCGTGGTGGGCTGCTCGTTCGGCGGGAAATGGAGGCAGGTGTTTCAAAATGTGAGACCAGTACGCAATGTCGGCCATGATGTGGGCGAGGTACCCGTACAACCAAACGCGGGACCTGAGTGATGATTGGATGTCTCCCAGGATAGGCATCCTCTCTCGCAAATACGTGTCGACGACCGACGTTGTTGACCAAGTGACCGGGTCTTGATCATCGTAGAAGTGAGACGAGCGCTTGTCGAAGGAGTCGAACAGGCGTATCGCGTCCGGCGCGACACCACCGGCGAAAAATGCCTCAATTTCGGACACGATATCCTCGTGTAGTCGTGGCCATGCAGTTGCGGTCGCATCGCGAGTGCGAACGAGGAGGGCCCAGTGGCAGCGCACTCGTGGCATGACCAGGAGATGATACGACCGCTTCGCGCCCTTATCATCGCCGTGAACTGCAGTGCCGGATATTTTCTGTGACAACCATGAAGGCTCCCGCGAGGGAGCCGTGTTGGTTACCAACTAAACGGACAAATGTCCTAAGGGATTTCGGGCTCGGCAACGTCGTCTTCTGCGCAGTAGTCCTCGACCTCGGTCGCAAGCTTCGGCTCATCAACAGCAGTTTCGGAAGCGCGCGAACTGAAAGTTGAAATCGGTCCGACGTTGACCGTGACCACGTGGGAGCGATCAACGTCGGTCCGGGTGTCACTGATGGCGAGAATGACGGGTTCACCGGATAATGGAAGCGAGGCGACGCGTCCCGCGCAGGCGTCGAAAACAGCGTTGGCAACTGCCGCCGGCGTTGGGACGATCGGAACCTCGCCGACCCCTCTCACGCCGTAAGGGCCGTCTGCCGCAGGCACCTCAACGAGAACACACTCAATGTTCGGAACGTCAAGGGCGGTCGGCATGCGGTAGTCAAGCAGGCCTGGATTCCGAAGCCGTCCTTGCGCATCGTAGACGTACCCTTCAGTGAGCGCCCAACCAATACCTTGTACGACGCCACCCTGGATTTGCCCCTCGCACGCGGTCGGGTTGATTGCCCTTCCCACATCTTGGGCCGCGACCACGTTCATCACCTGAACCGCTCCGGTCTCGGGGTCAACCTCAACTTCTACAAGTTGCGTGGCAAAAGCTGGCGCCCGAAGGAGGTGAGTAACCTCGCCGGTTCCGACGACTGGCCCATCACCCGAACCGGCCGCGCTGCGTGCGACTTGTCCGATGGTGAGTCGAACAGACGGGTCGGAACGAACCCAGAACTCCCCGTCGCGGTAGTCGACTTCATCTGCCGGGCATCGGAATTGCTGCGAAGCTCGCTGCTTGAGTTTTGTCCGCGCGTCGATGGAAGCCCGGTACACGGCGGTACCGAGACTGTATGTCAGGCGGCTTCCTCCGGTGGGGTTGTTGAACGGTGCAGTATCCGTGTCCGGCTGGACGATGTTTACACGTTCATAAGGTATTTGAAGTTCTTCGGCAGCAATCTGGGCCATCGTCGTCCGCGTGCCCGCGAGGTCAACGGCTCCGGTCACAATGACAGCCGAACCATCCTCACCAATATTCACGTGGGCCATCGACGTGCCTACGCCACCACCCCACAGCCCGCAAGCCACACCGCGACCACGTAACCAACCTGGTCTGGACGGGGCGGGCTTTGGCGAGGCCCACACCGGGTGATTTTGAATGGCTTCCAAGGTCTCTCGAAAGCCAATTCGTGGGTACGGCACATCGGATGGGTTGCGGTCCCCTTCGCGAACGGCATTCCTTAGCCGCAAAGTGACGGGTGACATGCCCAGTTTGTTCGCAAGCATGTCAAGCGCACTTTCAACCGCGAAGGCACCCTGGGGTCCGTTCGGTGCTCGATATGCGCCTGTGCTCGGGCGGTTCGTCAGTACGTCGTATCCATCATACGAATATGCGGGAACAATGTATGGGCCAAACCCGCAATTGATACCGCCAACGGATCCGCCACCCGGATAGGCACCTACATCCCAGATGAACGCTGCCCTCGCGCCAAGCAAGGTCCCATCTGTTCGCGCGCCCAAGGTGACGTGCATGACCGCGTCAGGCGCAGGTCGGGTTGCACGGAGCACTTCCGAACGCGTCAACTGCATCTTTACCGGCCGACCCGCAGAATAGGCAAGAAGGGTGCAAATCGGTTCCAAGGTCATCGCTCCCTTGGCCCCGAACCCGCCACCGATTTCGGACGCAGTGACACGAACTCTCCTGGGGGGGATTTTGAGGAACCCTGCGAGGCCTCCTCGGACACCAAACTGTCCCTGGGTCGACGTCCAGATCGTAAACCGACCGTCGGCGCTGTATTCAGCGAGGCATGCCTGAGGTTCGATGTAGCCCTGATGAACCATTGCAGTGCGGAATGTCCCAGACACGGTCACTGCAGAATTTGCAATGGCGTCGTCCACATTGCCCCGGTTCAGTTCGGTCACCTTTGCGATGTTGCTTGGCGTCGTTGCCTTGCCACTGAATGTCTCGGTGTAGACCGCGTTCTGGACGAGCGGTGCATCGGGACGCATTGCAGCCTCTGGATCAATCACGACTGGCAGAGGTTCGTACTCGACCTTGATCAGGGTTAGCGCTTCCTCAGCGATTGCCGGGGTCACTGCGGCAACAGCCACTACGGGTTGTCCGAAGAAGACCACTTTCTTCCATGCAAGGATCTGTTTACCCCGCGATGGTGTGTCGAACTCGTCCGGAGCGGCATCCGTGTCAGAAATCTTGGCCACGATCCCCGGAAGATCAGCACCCGTGATCACCGCAAAGACCCCCGGGAGAGCCCGCGCGGCACTGACGTCGATGGATGTGATCATTGCGTGGGCGTGGGGGCTTGGGAGCATTTTCCCCCACAGCATTCCTGGCCGACTGGTGTCCGCGCCGTAGAGGGCTTTTCCCGTTACTTTGTCAACGCCTTCGATCTTTGCCACCCGCTGGCCGATGACGACGTGAGTAGCCGTGTCGGCGGACGGCTCAGCGACCGTGCGTGGAAGTTCGGTGGTCGTCATCTTTCGCTCCCAGGCGGGTCCGCCGCCTTACCTTCAGTGGAATCCACCAGCAGCGCCCGCTTTCATCGTCTTCGACGCAACCTCGATTGCCCGGACGATCTTGTCGTATCCGGTACACCGGCACAGATTTCCGCTGATCGCGTAGCGTATGGCCTGCTCGGATGGCTCAGCGTTTGAGCGGAGCAGCGCCACAGCAGAAATGAGCATCCCAGGCGTGCAAATGCCACACTGAAGTCCACCTTCGTCGATGAACGCAGTCTGGACTGGATGGAGCCTGTTGTCTTCGGCGAGGCCCTCCACAGTCGTCACGTGGCGCCCCCCAGCCTCGGGCGCAAGCACCAGGCACGAGTTGACCGGTAGACCGTCAAGCAGCACCGTGCAAGCACCGCAGTCGCCCGTGCCGCAACCTTCCTTGGTGCCGGTCAACGATAGGTTGTCGCGAAGCAGGTCAAGGAGCGTGCGATAGGGCTCGGTTAGGATCTCCTGCCTCTGTCCGTTTACCTCAACATTGACGATCATTTTTGCCACCAATATCTCCTTAGCAGTCTGGATGGACCCACGCATCTGCCCCAGAACTCAACCCTGGGCAGATGCGACTGCTCTGGTCAATGTGCGCCGTGTAAGGACGTGAACGAGATGCCTGCGATACGTTTCGCTGCCTCGTTGGTCACTGATCGGCCGCGCGTCGGAAACGGCGGCCCTGGCCGCTGCGTCGATGACGTCAGCGCTAGGCCGCTTGCCAATCAGTTCTGCCTCCGCCGCGTGGGCATGGAGCGGGGTTGGACCAACTGCGCCGAGAACGATCCTGACGTTAGTAACGAACCCATCTGGCGCGAGGGTGACAAACGACGCGACGCTGGCGACGGCAATATCCATTTCCTGACGAGGGGTGTATCGCTCGTACGCACCTCCCGAGCGTCCATGGGGTTCCGGCACACTGATTTCCGCGAGCAGTTCACCTTCACCCAATGCGGTGCGTCCCGGACCGACGAAAAAATTGGCGATGGGCATTTGCCGTTGTCCCTGATGAGATTGCAGATGCAGTATGGCTCCCAATGCAAACAGGGGAGGAGCGGTGTCAGCGGATGGCGACGCGTTGCAAAGGTTTCCGCCTACGGTCCCAAGGTTCTGGATTTGGTGGGAGCCAACGAGACCCGCGCTCTCGACAATGATCGGGTACCGCTCCACCACGATTGAGTTCGTGATCACGTCCGTCAACGACGCGCGGGAACCGATAACCAAACCCCGTCCAGGCTTGAGAGAGACGTGACACAGGTCCGTCACCGCACGGAGGCTCACCACGTAGCGCGGGACCGTGCCACGCTCCTTCATTTGCACGATTAAGTCGGTTCCCCCAGCGAGTACGCGCCCACCCGGGCCTTCGCGTCTGAGTATCGCGACTGCCTCGGCGAGGCTGGCAGGGGCGTGGTAGGCAAACGCACGCATTGTCTGGGTCTCCTCCGCATTCCACTTCATCAGCGTCGACGGCAATCTCCGGGTCTAGCGCCGAAACGTCAGCCAGACACCGACACTGCGTACACGGAACCGACGGACTTGATCTGAACGCTAATAGTTATTGTAGCCAGTCTGTGTCACACTCCAAGCTGTTCCTGCGGTTGTATCTGCATGAAACCGATGCGTGCGCAGAGAATGTCAATTGGCTTAATCCAGAACTTCATGTCCAAGACAAGCGCGCGGGAGATGCGCTTAAGGTGCATCTGAAAGGTTGGCAAATGGGTGTAGCGGATCTTCACATCCACACCGAATGGAGTGACGGGATGATGTCCGTTCGTGCCCTGATACAACACGTGTCGTCAAGCTGCGTGCTCGATGTTGTCGCAATTACTGACCATGACCAAATCGGTGGGGCGCTGGAGGCATTTCGACAGGCTGCGGAACCCGGTTACGAAGGCCCGTCAATCGTCGTTGGCATCGAAACGACAACGAAGTGGCTGAGGCACGTCATAGGCCTCTTCTTTCGCCCACCGTTTCCTGTGGAACCGTTGCCCAGATTTGAGGCACTCGAAAAAACGGTCTCGAGAATTGCGGAGTTTGGTGGAATTGCAGTGGTCCCGCACCCCATGAGTGTGCTCGTCCCAAGCCTGCATCAGAGTGATATCGAACGGTTTCTGGCAACCGCGATGGGGCCGAACTTAGTTGGGGTTGAAGTTGCTTCCGGCGTACTCGGAGGCAGGCGCAAAGAAAGCGCTATCAGAGCGAAAAATGTTGGTAAGTGGGGCCTTGCGGAAATAGGTGCGAGTGACGCACACCATCTGACGCAAGTCGGGAGTGCGTTAACGTGGTTTCCGGGAGTGACTGCCGCCGATCTTGAGGCTGCTTTGCTGGCAAGAAAAACCAAAGCCGTCTGGGGCACGGTAGCGAAGGTTCCGGTTGCAGCCCACGTCCGGCAGGTGTGGCGGGCATGGACTGAAACACCATTCCGTGGAGGACGCCCGAAACCTCCCGGAATGGAACCCAGAAGTTACAGCTTGCCCGGAACGATCGGGAGCGTCACACGAGCCAGTTCGATCCCGAGATCCTGCACGGCCGAAGCAAACGAAATGAACTCTTCGTCAACCATCTCGGTGATGGTTGGGGATTTTGCCTGTTGAACAACGAGGTACTCGTTATATTTTTGGATGCCCGCCTTGATAGGGTCAGGCTTTTGTGCAAGCAAAGTACGGAACACGGTGTGGGTATGAATGTCTCGCTCCGCTTCCCAGTACCACTCACCCCACTTGTCGAGGCCCCGGACTGCACGTTCGAGGTCCGGCATCAACCGTTGTATTGACTCTCCCCGACCCTGAAACCAGGCAACCCGGATTCTTGTGAGGTGAAGAGATGCCGCAACTAGTGGTTCAGGGCTCAAGTCGGTGTTGGCGATAAGCGAACGACACGCTTCGTCAATGGTCGTACCCATTGTTGCCAGCAGTTCCTTGTCGTTGGACATCCACGCCGCGCCAATGGCGAGGAGCGCAAGGGGAGCGTAAAAACCTTGCCTGCGTCCGTCATCCTGAGCGGATTGAAGAATTGATGTCGCAGCCCGCTTGTAAAAGTTTGCTGACCAATCCATCTCTGCCAGAAGCCAGCACCCGCGTGCAGCACGCAACCACACTGGTCCGGGAATTACGGCCCGAACGCTTCGACGTTGCGTATCGTCGATGAGCTTCAATGTGGCGTCAAGCTCGTTCGCAACGCGATTCTTCAGATCGTCCGATGCACTCTTGGACATTTGAGCGGAGTATACGGTGCCGAGTGCCAATCTAGCACGGCTAATCCCGGATGCCGGCGGGCGGAGAGCAGAGGCCCTGCGCACAGTGCATTGCTATTTGACGCGCTGGACATACCACTGGCCATTCCGGCGCTCCAGGTTCAGGACGCTGGAGGTTTCCTGCCATTCAGACCACGTTGAAGGAGTACCGTTTCTGTGGAACCGTTCCCGGGAGAGATAGTGGAGGTATACCTGTCCTCGCCACGTAATTGATGATGACTGCGAATTGTCTTCGACAGGGGTAGGGCGAACCCCCGTTGGCAAAATCCCACGGATCTCGGCTTCAAGTGCGTCGCCTTGCACTGCCACCGCGACTTTGCGTGGCGGAATTGCCCACAATCCATTTTCACTTCGCGAGTAACCAATTCGCGCAAGTTCCAATTCGAACCACTCGACCGCCTTGCGTGAAGCATCGCCATCTGAGATTGCGCCACACGCGGCGAGCAGAAACGTCAATCCCGAGATTGCGAAATGAACAGTTGACCGACGGGCTTGGGTACGAACTGTCCCCGAGAGGATGCTCAAAATCGTGGTCTTCACACTGGCGTGAGCGCACTCTGCCCGGGCCTGGTTTCGATCGGATGAGATTGAACTGTGCCCGTTGAGGCAATCGTCGCCCCACCCAGGACTACGTCACCGTCGTAGAACACTATTGCCTGACCGGGAGTGATCGCGCGCTGCGGTTCGTCAAACACCACGCGGACGGCATCGGGGGCAACGTCGGGTGCGGGCCAGACCGTCGCAGCTGCCTCTGTCATCCGGGATCGAACCCGAGCGGCGCACCTCAGTGGACCCGAAAGTGACGGAAGCGCCACAAGGTTCAGACGGTCTGCAACCAAATCGTTCTGGAACAGATCATTGTCAGAGCCCACAACGAGTGTATTGCGATCGGGTTCGATGGCGACCACGTAAAGTGGCTCATTCGTACCAATACCAAGTCCGCGCCGCTGCCCGACGGTGAAGTGGATGATGCCAGGATGATCACCTCGGTAACGACCATTCATGTCGATGATCGGTCCGGGGATGCTCTGCACTGGAAGTGCCGCTTCCACGTACTTCCCGTACTTGTTGTCCGGAACAAAGCAGATTTCCATGCTTTCCGCCTTGTCTGCGACCGCTAGGCCGTATCGGATGGCGAGGGCTCTGGTTTCCGACTTGGACAGGTCACCAAGGGGGAACATGGTCCGAGCGAGTTCATCCTGCTGCATTGGGAACAGTACGTAACTCTGGTCCTTGCGGATGTCCGCGGCCTTGAGTAGCCGGTATCGCCCAGTCTGAGGATCGACGTCACGGCGTGCATAGTGACCGGTCGCCACGAAGTCTGCACCTAATGCTGTCGCCCTTTCCAGAACTGGCCGGAACTTGACATGTTGGTTGCAGCGCACACATGGGTTTGGCGTGCGACCCCGTCGGTATTCATTTACAAAGTCGTCAATGACGTATTGACGGAACAACTCCTTGAAGTTAAGGACGTAATATGGAATGCCAAGCATGGATGCGACGCGCCTCGCGTCCTCCACTGCTGAAACGCCACAGCATGTTTTTGATCGGGTCGCTGCATCAGGCGCCACATCGGGCCAGACGTTCAAAGTGACCCCGATGACTTCGTGGCCCTGATCGTGCAGAAGCGCGGTGGCAACGGAACTGTCGACCCCGCCACTCATCGCCACTACAATCCGCGCCATTGTTCGTGCCCTTCCGTTCGGAAAGCTTCCCAATCGAAGCCAAACCTCTACAGTAATGGTACCGGGCAGGTCCGAACATGCCGTGAACCCATGAACTTTTTTTCAGTTGGTGGGAGCAGGGCCACTTGGACTACTTGGAAATCGCGGCATGGGGATAACCCATCGGGCCACGAAAAGGATTACTTGGCATGCGAGTTGGACTTACACTCCCACAACTCCGCGGTGTGTTCCCGATAGCACCGACACCGTTCACCGAACTGGGCGAGGTTGACATCGAAGGTCAACGCCGGGTTCTGGATTGCCACATTGATCAGGGCGTGGCCGGCATTTGCATCCTCGCGAACTACTCGGAACAGTTCTCACTGACTGACGACGAGCGTCGGACGCTCATGGACGTCAGCTTGGAACACGTCGCAGGGCGCGTTCCGATCATTGTCACCGTCAGTCACTTCAGCACGCGCATTGCTGCGATGCGTGCGCGTCAGGCGTCTGAGGCGGGTGCGTCGATGCTAATGCTGATGCCTCCCTACCACGGAGCTACGCTTCGCGCGGATGAACGATGCATTCAAGAGCACTTCGGCGCCGTGGCCGAGGCATCAGGACTTCCCCTCATGCTGCAGGACGCACCGATTTCAGGCACCCCGCTTGACGTGGCATCACTGATCCGCCTCGCCAAATCCGTACCGGCGGTTCGTGCATTCAAAATCGAAGTTGCAAACACGGCAGGAAAGCTGCGGTCGCTTATTGATGCCGGCGGCGATGCCGTCGTTGAACCGTTCGACGGTGAGGAAAGCATCACGCTGATGGCTGACCTTGACGCGGGAGCGACGGGCACGATGCCGAGTGGCCTTCTACCTGACCTGATCGCACCTGTGGTTTCGAAGCATCTGGCGGGAGACCGTGCAGGTGCAACGGACGCCTACCGAGCAATCCTGCCGCTGATCAACTTTGAGAACCGCCAATGCGGTCTGCGCGCGACAAAGGCGGTCTTCAAAGCGGGTGGTGTCATTGAGTCTGATCACGTCCGGCACCCGTTGGTTCCACTGCATCCTGCTACGCTTGCCGGTCTGCTCGAACTTGCCCACGAGGTGCGACCCCTCGCACTGCGATGGGGTCGCTGAAATCCGAGGTACGCCCGTCGTCAGTGTGACGTCTCAACCTGCGCAGCGACTGCCGATAGGCAGAAGCACGGTCGAAGTGCCAACACCCCGGAAACGCCTCGTCTAGATGGGCCTATCAACACGGAGGCCCTCCCACATTCTTGGCAATCGGCTCGTTTTCCCGGGCGCGTGGGGGCTCTGCAGTCCTGTTTTCAAGGCCTGGTCGCGATTGGGCCCTTCCGTCGTGTTTGTGCCGACTGTGCCCGGCATGTGATGCGTGGGTATCGACACCTCTGATGATCTCAATGGCGTGTGGAAGAACCTCGGCAATTGCTCCAAAGTTTTCCTGGACCGCACGCGGGTTCCCGGGCAAGTTCACGATCAGTGTGCGACGGCGAATTCCCGCAGTAGCTCGGGTGAGCATGGAGTAAGGCGTGATCCGCAAGCTTTCCAGAAACATCGCTTGCGCAATCGCCGGAACTTCCCGATCGCAAACGGCTCTTGTCGCATCAGGGGTCACATCCCGGGGCGAAAGCCCCGTGCCCCCGGTCGTCAGTATGAGGTCCAGCTTGTGCTCGTCTGCCCACTCCTTAAGGGTTGCCTCGATTGGCGTGCGCTCGTCTGGCACGACCCGGTACTGCACAACCTGTCCAGAGAGGTGGTCGACAACAAGGTTGTGAAGTGTTGGACCGCTCACGTCGGCACGCTCGCCTCGTGCGCCGCGGTCGCTGCAAGTCATGATTCCAACTCGGATTGGGCGATCAGTAGTGGACGACGCGTGTTCGTTGATGGCGCTTGCCGATCCTGAGGCGACGTTGTCGGTCATTGGTGCAATCATCCTCTGGCCGTTTGTACCACGCCACCTTCGGATGTGACGTGGGCCGGGAAATGAATACGTTTCGGGATGCCGGATGGCTATCCTAACTGTGTGCCCCCTCGGGTTGCTCCCCAACAATCGCTGATTGGTGCGATGCCACGCCCAGATGGCAGTCGCCCATGCGTCAATCATCCGCACAGGTTCGTTACCACAAGGTGCGAACGTTGCCGGACACCATTTTGCGGTGACTGCCTTCGCTCACCCCAGTCATTGATCGATGGTCTGGATGAGGCTGCGCCACCAGACCGAGACATGCCAGAAGGTCAGTCGAATTCCGTAAGTCTGTCTGGAGGTGTGAGACCGGAGACCGCGGACACACGCGCGGTCGACACGCAACTGGGTTCGAAGTGCGAGCGGTGTGCTGATCAGTTGCGTCAACTCGAGTTGGCGACGATATGGAGACGGCGCCCATGGTGGATAAGGCTCCGGCCAACCCGCGAGGAACTGCGTTCGTACGCGGTCGTTGCCGGTATCTTGACGGTCATAGTTACGCCTGTCGTGCTGCTCGTTCGTGAAATGGCTGAAACGCAACTGGCGCCGGAGGAATTTGCCCGCATCGCGATTGCACTGCGCGGTGGGTTTGCCGGACCCGACGGTACAAATTACCTCAACACTGTCTTTGGCGGCGCATACATCAGGGGGTCCGTGGCTTCTGCAACCGGACACCAACCGTCTCGGTTGATCGACACGTGGGCAACCGTACGGGTCCCGGGTTGGCGGTCGGCAGATGGGACGTTGCCGGTATCTCTTGACTTTGCATTGCCGAATGACCTCACCGTAAATCGCGTCATCCTGCGTCCGCATCCCGGTGAGCCAACATCGACTTGGGTACGTGACTTCCGCGTAGAGGTGTCCACCTCTGGCGCGGAAGGTCCGTACACGTTGCTGGTGGCAGGCGAACTCGATCACGCGATGATTACGGGCGTGCGACCGTCGGAGGTGATCGGGCGCGCAAGCGAGGCACAACTAGCTGAAGACCGACTTAACGTTCCGGTGTTCGACGTCCCTGAAACCGTGGCCCGATGGGTTCGATTACGAATAGTGTCGAACGGCGGAAGCGATGCCTACACATCGCTTGCCGAGTTCGAACTGCTCTACGCATCCCGGCTGAACGTATCTGCGACGACAAGTGCCACGGGAGGCGTCAATGTGACCGGTTCGCGCCGACCTCCATCATAATTGGCTGAAGTCGATGCCGCGGTCACGCTCTTCGGGGTTACCGGAAAGACGCCGGCACTCATCGATACCCAAGACGAAGGCGAAACCCACACGATGATGCGTTTCTTCAGACGAGAGGCTCCTCCTCCATCCGAACCAGACGCAACTGCGGCTGCGCTTGCGCCCGCGTCTGTAGAGACATCGCTTTCGTCGACCCGCAAGGGCTTCTTTGGTGCCGTTCGTGGTCTTTTCCAAACGGAGCGAACCCTTGACGACGCCTTTTGGGATGAGCTTGAGGAACGGTTGATCCAGGCCGATCTCGGCGCGCACACCACGGGAGACCTGATTGAGGGTTTACAAGCGCAACATGCCCGGAGGCCGTTCCAGGATCCCGGGGTCGCCGAGCTCGCCTTGCGTGGCGAGCTCCTGAAGCTGCTCAAAACCACGGGTGACACGGGACTTTTCTTGCCGGCAGTCACGGATGGCATTGCGATTATTCTGGTTATTGGAGTAAATGGAGTTGGCAAGACAACTTCGATTGCTAAGTTGACGCACTACTTCAAAGGCGGTGGGAGACACCCGATACTGATCGCGGGTGACACGTTTCGCGCGGCAGCCATCGACCAGTTGAAGATCTGGGGTGAGCGGACCGACGTGTTGGTCATCGCGCAGGGCGCGGGGAGTGATCCAGCTTCGGTGGTCTTTGACGGGATCGGGGCAGCAGTTGGTCGCGGTGCCGATACGGTGCTAATCGACACGGCTGGACGGCTTCATACCAAGATCAATCTCATGGAAGAACTCAAGAAGGTCAGGCGTGTTGTAGAACGCCGTCATCCTGGCGCACCACATGAGACCCTTCTAGTCCTTGACGCGATCACTGGGCAGAACGGTCTCATGCAAGCAAAGTCATTCGCTCATGCGGTCGGAGTGACCGGGCTAATACTCTCTAAGCTGGACAGTTCCGCTAAGGGTGGGGTGGTCTTTGCGATAGCTCAGGAGTTGAAACTGCCGATCAAGTTCATTGGCACTGGTGAACGCCTCGAGGACCTTTCGCCCTTCGATCCCGACGAGTTCGTGCAAGCACTGTTTGCGTAGTGTCGTCTGGAGACAGAGCAGTCAAAAGATGCAGCACTTACCGCTGGAAACCGTTTTAGGCGTACCGCAGTTTCAGTGACACCGGAGAATGTGATGTTCGAAGCATTGACAGACCGCATGCAGGGCATCTTCAAGGACCTTCGGAACCGTGGCCGTTTGGGCGAACCCGAGGTGGATGCCGCCTTGAAAGAGGTTCGCCTTGCGCTCCTTGAGGCTGATGTCAACTTCCGTGTCGCACGCGATTTCATCAAGCGGGTGCGTGAACGTGCCCTCGGCGTCGAGGTGAGCGAGAGCCTCACCCCTGCTCAACAAGTCCTGCGCATCGTCAATGAGGAATTGGTCGTGACCCTCGGGGGGGAGCCCGGCCGAATTGACTGGACGGGTGAGATGCCTGCCCCGGTACTCCTCGTGGGTTTGAACGGGCAGGGCAAGACGACCTCAGCGGCGAAACTTGCCTTGACGCTCAGGAAACTCGGTCAGCGACCCTTGTTGATCGCGTGTGACACGTTTCGTCCGGCTGCAGTCCTGCAACTCGTAACGCTGGGTAAACAGATTGCTTGCGACGTCTATGAGGAGGGGACGACTGCGCGCCCGGTGGACATCGCGATGCGAGGTCTCCAGTGGGGGCGAGACCACGGCCACACTGTTGCAATCGTTGACACGGCAGGTCGGCAACAGGTTGACGAAGCGTTGATGGCCGAGCTTGTTGAACTGAAGGCCATGGTGAAGCCTAACGAGGTGCTTCTGGTTGCGAGTGCCATGACGGGCCAGGAGGCAGTCAATGTGGCGCAGGTCTTCCACGACCAACTTGGATTGACAGGCCTAGTTCTCACGCAGATTGACGGAGACGCCCGCGGTGGCGCTGCACTGTCGATACGTGCGGTCACCGGGATACCAGTCAAGTTCCTTGGAGTTGGCGAAAAGGTTGAACCTCTGACGGCGTTCTATCCCGATCGGTTGGCATCACGCATTCTTGGAATGGGCGACATGCTCACCCTGATCGAACAGACCCAAGACATGTACTCCCAAGAGGAAGCAGTTTCTCTTCAGAAGAAACTTGCCAAGGGACAGTTCACTTTCGATGACTTCCTCAAGCAGATGCAACAGATCCGAAAGATGGGATCATTGCAATCAATCATTGAAATGATCCCCGGTCTCAACCAATTAATGAAGCGACCCGAGATGGCAAAGGCGCTCGATGAGAAGCAGTTCAAGCGGGTGGAGGCGATCATCCTTTCCATGACGCTGCAGGAACGCGCACTCCCGTCTCTACTCGATGGATCTCGCCGTCGCAGGATCGCAGTTGGTAGTGGGACCAAGGTTCAGGACGTGAATCAATTGATGAACCAGTTCCGTGACATGCAGTCGATGATGAAGAACATGTCCAAGGGGAGCATGCCCAAGCATCTCGCAAAGCTCATGCGATGAGCGCATCCGGCACGCGCCGCTTCGATGGTTCAAGGTGGACAGTCACACTTCGCTCTGACCGGAGGAAACGATCCGTGTGATCTTGTACGGAAGCTTTCCCTGCGATTCGTGCCACACCCGCACGATAAGCTCAGCTAGGAGGCCCATGACAAGGAATTGAATCCCGACGAGGGTAAGCATCACCGACAGTAATAACAGTGGGCTTTCGATTAGGGATTTTCCGAACAATATCTTGTCGAACACGATGTAGATGAGGGTAAGCGCGCTGATCGTCATACAGGCGAGACCAGCACCGCCGAAGATATAAATTGGTTTGGAACCGAAGAAACCAAGGAATTGGACGGTCATGAGGTCAAGGACGACCTTAGCGGTTCGTCCGATTCCGTACTTGGATTTGCCGTACTTGCGCGCACGATGACTGACTTCGATTTCACCGATGCGCCCGCCGGCCTGTCTCACAAGTGCTGGAAGGAACCGATGCATCTCGCCGTAAATGGTGATGTCCTTGATGTACTCCGACCGATAGATTTTCAAGGTGCAGCCAATATCGTGCAAATCAACATCGGTCACTTTCGCGATCAATGAATTTGCAATGATCGACGGCAGTCTCCTGGACCAAAAGAAATCCTTTCGCGAGCGACGCCAGCCACTAATCAGGTCGAACCCCTTGTGAACTTCATCGACGAGCCGTGGAATGTCTGCCGGATCATTTTGAAGATCCGCATCCATTAGGACGATGAATTCGCCCCGAGCCACATCCACTCCGGCGGCCATCGCTGCAGATTGGCCGTAATTTCGTCTGAGTTTGACCATTCGGTACATGGGATTGTTGGAGGACATTTCTTGCAAACGCGCCCAACTGCCGTCCGTAGATCCATCGTCGACGCACACAATTTCGCAGGGAAACCCTAACTTGGTGATTGCTTCGATCAACTGCCCATCGAGTTCGCTGAGCGAGCCAACCTCGTTGAAAATCGGCAAGACGACCGACAGCTTCACGGTGTCCCTGGGGTCATTCATCCGAGGATCTCCGGACGGGACGGTGACGACATGCGCCCCAGGCGTCTTTGGGACGACCCGGTCATTTGGTCGGTACCGGACGGTCACGTCTCCAGATTGAGATTGCACCAAGTGGCAGCGACTCCACTTGAAAAGCGTGCCCGAAACCACCGAACTCCAATACGCGAAGCCCCCACCCTGAAGTTGCAAGGTTTGGTCCGTAGTAGAAACTGGCGTCCCGATATGCGACGCCGCCATCTGTTGCGGCGCTCTGCGGCACCATGTCCGATTGGCCGTGAACTACCCAGAGGTGCCCGGTGCCCCGAACCTGATATGCAGTCCAGTCACCAAGGCCGTCAGTTTCGACCGCATACCTTTCCTCGGGGTTCGGTGACTTAAGGAACTTTTCACGGTGCCCTGCCAGTTCCGCACGTAAGACTTCCGGGCCTCGAACCCCAAGGAAGACCCGTGCCGAGCGCTCCATGTCACCTTCAATGATGATCACGTCCGCCCCTTGGTGAGGTTCCAAAAACAGAAGCGTGAAAGTGAATGATCCACGCGCATCGGTTGTCTCAGCCAATGCAACACAAGCGACGCTGTAAGTCAGGTTAAATGACGATGCCTTCCAGAAGCCAGGATCTGACGTTTCGACTTCGGCAACATCACCCGCCCAAATGTCACCGCCCAATCGATTTAGCAGTATCCGGGCCTCGTCGACGCCGTCGGCATCCGTGGCGCGCGTTACTGCTTTGGGACCTCGCGCCACAGGTGGCGCGTCGTCGCGCCTCATGTGCTGCGCCCAAAGTCGGCGAATGCGTTCGGGAATTGACTCGGTCGTCATGCTGGGTACTTTGGAAATCCTGTGTTCAGACTGGCGGTTGTGCTGGTTGCAGGGAGACGGCTTAGTCGGCCACGTCGCTCTCCTTATACTAGCGGCGAGACGCAACGCACTGGCATGTTCGGAGGGTAACGAATTGCGATTATGCCACTGATCGAAATCGACATCGACCCGGTCCTTCTCCAACTTGGGCCGTTCGCCCTGCGGTGGTACAGCCTGATGATCATGGCCGGGCTGGTTGCGGGCACAACGACAGCAGCGTTCCTAGCAACCCGGCGCGGGCTTGACGCGGAACACGTCTATAGTGCTGTAAGCTGGGTGGTTGTCGGCGGGATCATCGGCGCGCGGCTCACTCACGTTGTTGACAGGTGGGACCTGTACCGGCAAAACCCGATTGGCATTCTTGCTATTTACCAAGGGGGGATTGCAATCTGGGGTGGGATGATCGCGGGGGGACTTGTTGTTTGGGGGTACACGCGCTGGCGTTCGATCCCGTTCTGGTCGTTTGCAGATGTTGTGACGCATGCAGCAATTCTTGGGCAAGGCATTGGGCGCATCGGTTGCATCGTGAACGGTGATGTTGCGGGAAAACCGACGGGTGGAGATTGGGGATTTGTATATGTTAACCCCGGCGCGCTCCTACCCCGGGCAAGCTACTTCAACGTCCCGACCCATCCATATCCCCTCTATGAACTGATATGTGATTTCGTCATTTTTGGCTTGATGTTCGTCTTGGCTCGGCGCGTGCGAATTGACGGCGTTGTGTTCCTGGCGTGCACTGCTCTTTACTCGCTTGTCCGCCTCACATTGACCGTCGTTCGGGAAGAGGAAGCGTGGTGGCTCGGACTACAGCAGGCGCAATGGATGTCGATTGGCATGATTGGCGTCGCCCTGGTTCTTGTGGTGCGTCGCCTTGGTTCAAGTCACGCGGGCGTGTTCTCCAAGCGAGACCCAGCGAATGTCAACACGGTCGGGTCCCAGGTGCCTTGAGTTTCCTCGGAAGACCTGTGGTTAGTGCACTATCGGTGGCTTTGCAATAGGTACATTGTCACGATATGACCGACAGCGGACGTATCGCCGTGATCCTTGCAGTCTCGGTACCCGCCCTGACTGCGCTTGCCGGAGCATCAGCGATGTTTCGCCGTGCGCGTGCGTGCGTGCCGGTAATTCTTTCGGCCGCCGTTTGCTTCGCAATTGCCGGCATCGTTGAACTTCCGTCGTTGCAGCTTGAAGCCGGTTCGGGTGAGGCCACGATAGCGGTCTGGTCTTCGCTGGGTCTCTATGGCGTGTCGATCACCATCCGCACTCATGCTTACGGCAGCCTGCTCGCATTGCCTGCGATTGGCATAGGTCTGTGCGGATGGTTGTGGGCGTATGGATGGCCATGGCGAGATCCCCATTCGACAGGCATTCCATCAGGACGCGCGCTTTCCGATGGGTCGCTACTGTTTGCCGTCGCATCAGCGTCCTGGGTCCTGATAGCTGGTGACCTGGTTTCAGTCGTCCTGGGTAGTGGGGCGTTTTTCGTCGCAACGGCTGGTGCAATCTACGGTGGGGCCTCGATTCGCGCAGCAAGGCGTCGCTTGCTCGTTGGAGGCGGGTTCAGTCTCGTGTTACTTCTGTGTGTGCTGCTACTTAGCAAGGTCAATGGCACATTCCTGTCCTCACAACTCGCTTCGGTCAGTTTCAGTGATGCGAGCTTGGCAGGTCTGACGCTCGCGGCGGTTGGGGCTTCCGGGGTCTTCCCTACTGGGAGATGGATGCTGAGACTAGCCCGGCAGCCAATGATGCCTGCGGTTGCGCTTGCTGGAAACGCCATCGCGATTTCCTTGCTAAACATCGCTTTTGTGACCACGTCCGGCGAACTGGCAGAAACGTGGCTAAACATTCTGACCGGGATTGGGTGGATCGCAATAATCGGCGGGGTAATTGCGTTTTGGAGCAAACGGCGCCCCGCGATCAAGATTGCATCGATCGTAGGCGCCCGAAATGGCTTGGCATTTCTGGCACTCGGCAGTGGAACCCCTGCCACGATGAGCTCCTTGGCGCTTCTATCGGTAACAACTTTTCCCGCGCTGGCGCTTTTTTGGGTACTTGCAAATACGCGCGCCATGAAGCAGGCGCGAGGATCAGGTACAGATCTCACGGCTGACGTCATGCCTGCACCCATGGGTGCCCAAGGTCCTGAACGGCACGCCGCAATGCCACAGGGGCGCCAGAAACTGTCCCTGAGGCGTGCGGACGTGTGGGTCCTTGTCGCGCTTGCCGGGGCAGCAGTCGGGTTGCCGGGTACTGTCGGCGGTATTGCCCTGGGGGGGTTTCTGTCTGGACTATCGGTTGCGAGTGATCGGGGCGCCTGGGCGAGGTTCGCGATTTTCGCGTTGGACGCAAGCGTAATCGCCGGCGTTGGTAGCGTCATTGCCATGCGGTTTGGCATTGGCTATCGCGCAATGCTCGCGGGTGGTGGAAGACGGTCCGACGTGGTGTTCTCGGACAGCGCGAGGGGCGTCGTTGGACCCGATGCACGCGAGGCCCCGGAACGCGTCGGTGCCGTCTGGACTGCGTCCGCGCGTTCCGGGAACCGAAGGCTCGCGGATGCTTTAGGGAGCGCAGTGCCGTGGCTTTCGCTCATAGCATCATTGGTTGTGATCATCGGACCGGCCCTGTATCCGAGTTCGCTGGTCTCACCGTGGTTTGGTTCGGTCAGCATGGCGGTTGCTGGAACAAGTACCGCCCCCCGACTTGCTGAATTTTTCCGTTTCGCGTCGATCGATCGATTAGTGCTTTTTGCAGGCGGTTGTTGGGGATTGTGGAGATTGAGCCGGGCCGAGGAGTGGCTTCCGGCGACGATGAGAACAGTTGTCGGAATCGGAGTGTTGATCATTCAACCTATCGGAATATTAGGTCGCCGCGTTTCAGACGTCGGAAAATCGACAGTCGAACCGGCATTGCGTGGGTTTGGGGCAATCGTCGATCGGCTGCCAGTAGTGATGCGCCTGGTAGAAGATCGCTATTACTCGGCCGTTGCCGTGATCGCAATCGTGGTTCTCCTCTACAGTATCGGTCGGTAGCGAAGTCAGGGGTTCGGTCAGGCACAACGATCTTGCGTCGCGCGTCGTTCCCGGCGCATCCACCGGCCTGCCGGTAGCCGGAACGTGACTTCAGGTGCCGGGCCCGACGCTCAGGTTCGATCGGGCGTCCATGGCAGATGCCGGGGGTAGCAATGCAATGAACGAACTTGCGCTTCTCATAACGCTAGTCGTGGTTGCGTCCCTCCTCAGCATCTCCGTTGAGTGGCACATTGCAGCGTCATGCCTTTGGCTGGTTCACATTCTTGTCAGTGTTTGGCTCGCTGTAGTTGCGACGCCCGAGCTAGCCGTCGCGAAGGCAGTGACCGGAACGACAGTTTGCCTGTTGCTGATCCCAAGCTTGCGGGCCTTCTCCCAAGCGCGGGCCGCAGTTGGGACGACAGGGATGCGGCGCTTTGTGGTTGTGGCTGGCACACAAGCAACAGACGAGCCATTCATGCTGGTTGGTGCCTTTCTCGCAGCCGCAGCGGCGATTGCCTTGTCGTTTGCATTCCCGCTTGTGGAGGGTGCGAGCAACTTCGCGTGGTATTGGTTGACCCTCCTCGGTCTACTCTTGGTCATGCTTTCGCGTGACATCGTGCGAACCGGACTTGGGCTACTTCTCTTGCTGAACGCCGTCGATCTGCTTGACACGATGGTTACCCGAAATCAGGGCGTGACCGCGATTGGCGCGCGAAGCATGGTCGCTATTATTTTGGCGCTCGCCCTTAGCGTGATTTGGGGTCGGACAACTCCCGTGCGCTCGCGGGCCGAGCCAGAGGAACATCCGAGTCTCACGGTGACCGATCAGCTGCCTTCCCAGAGGCTGCCATCACTTGGCGGGCCGGGTGCTGACCAGTTGCAAGGTGGGTCGCGATGACCTTGGATGCGCTGCGCGCCATCTGGACCCCGAGTTTCCTTTCCTTTGTCAGCCCACTTGTCGCGGCTGCTTTGGGAGCGCTGGTCGGGCGAATAGGACGGTCCGGTCAGGGCGTCGCAGCACTGATAGTTCTATGCGGTTTGTCGGCCGGGGCGTATGGGGCTTGGCAGGCGCCTGTCAGCGTCTTGACTGCCATGACTTCGGTTCCCGGTTCCCTGCCTCCAATCGGTCGTCTGCAAATCCTGGTTGTCTCGATCGGTGGTGCGCTGATTTCGATTTATCACGTATTTACGAAACGACAGGGGGAAGTAGCGGTCATTGCGTCACTGGTCGTGGCTGCGACGAGTGCGAGTGCTTTCGCAGGTGACTCGCTACGGGTCGCCGGGGCGGGAGTTCACCTGGCCGTGCTACTCGTGGCGATGCTGATGGCAACCGAGCGCGGTGACTGGCAGGGAGGCGTAGCCGGTACTGCGTATCTCACCATGGCCACCATTGGCGCAATCACGCTCGTTGCTGGGTTTGCGCTTGCCGACGTCCAGATAGTCAGCCCTGGCGGTCTGGTTACTGATACATTCGTTGTGGCGGTGCTGAGCACCGGGTTTGCACTCAGCATCGGGGTCGTGCCCCTGTATTTCTGGGTGCCATCGGCGTCACAGAGGCCTGGGGCTGGCGCGTCGATGCTCGCAATTGCTGTCGTAGTTCCAGCTTCTCTAGGCCTGATGCTTGCAACCTTGACCGCGTTGCCTCAGCTTTCCGGGCCAGTTGCGTCGTCGCACCTATTGACAAACGGGGGTTTGCTGACGGCGATCTTTGGGGCCGTTGGAGCTCTTGCGCCGGGAAGGTTGCGCCGTAGGATCGGGTACGCGCTGATGGGAAACCTTGGCGCAGTCCTCCTGGGGTTTGGGACCTCGACGCGAATTGGGGTTGCCGGTGCCCTAGTGACGTTGGCGCATCACTGTTTGGTTGCGATCGTCCTCATCGGTACAGCGACAGAAATCGAGACACCGCAAAACGTGCAACGCCAGGCGTCCGGTGATGAAGACGGGAATGAAACAGGCCGTCAACTAGGTGTACGGCCAATCTTGATCGCACGTGAACAGGGATGGGTCGCGCGCGTTGCGTTCGTGCTGGCGGTCATTGCGATGAGTGGCATGCCACCGTTTGGAGGATTCGCGTCGCGCTGGGCGGTAATGCAAGCACTGGCATTGTCAGATTGGCGTCTCGCGTTTGCCCTTGGTATTGCTTCCCTCGTCACCACCTACGCCCTCTTGGTGAGTGTCCCTGCCCGCAGAAGCGTTGTTGGCTCGAGGCACTCTTCCACTGGTTCAGAACAATTTCTGCTCGCGCTGTCGGTTGTCGCCTGTCTTTGGGGTTTCCTGCCTGGGAATATGCTCGACGTTGCTCACGCTGCGACATCGCAACTCACGTTTCTCAAACCATTTTGACCGGTACACGCAAGCAATCGAGCCAAACCGTCACGCAATGACGGTCCACTCTCCGCGAATGGCAGATTTCTCAACGGCGTCGACCACCCGGTGCGCAATGAGCCCATCCGCGAAGGTTGGCCAAGGGTCATCGCCGGGTTCAGGCGGCAGGCCCCCGATGGACCGCAACATTCTTTCAACGTGTGCACGCGGAAAGTCTTCGAACGACACGCGCAGTACATCCGGTGTCGGTCCGTCCATAAGGCCGGTGGTGCCCGATGTGGCGACCCTCATTGTGGGCGATTGGTTGCGCTCCTCCTCCAAGAGCGCCGAACCTTCCGCACCAAAGAGTTCGATGCGTCGAAAACCGCCACGTCCAAACGCAACCTGACTGACTTGGATGACCCCGGTCGCCCCGCTGTCCAATTTCGCCACAAACGAGGCGGTGTCGTCCGCGGTCACCTGCCCCAAGGCTCCATTGGTCGTCGGCCTGGTTCGAACCACCGTTGAAGCGGTTCCGGCGACTGAGTGGAACTCTCCGGCGAGCCATCGCACGGTGTCGATCATGTGAATGCCAACGTCGAGAAGTGAACCTCCTCCGCGTTCACGCAACATCCGAAACCCCAACGGAGTGAGCGGATTGGCGCGGATGTCCTGATGGAACGTGACAGTGAAGTGGCGAAGTGCGCCGATCGCTCCGGACCGGACGAGATGCCGGAGATGCCGGAACGAAGTGGTCGACCGGTATGTGAAGTTGACCGCTGTGCGAACACCGGCGCCACTGGCGTGGTCATGCATTTGGGTGGCTTGCGCCAGGTCTATACCGAGCGGCTTTTCACACACGATGTGCATGCCTCGCTTGGAAGCTGCAAGGGACATTGGAAGGTGGACGTCGTTCGGTGTCGCGATGACGACGACATCAGGTTTTGCATCATCGAGCATCGCCTCGTAATCGCTGTACGCACCAGGGACGGCATTCCGGTCGGCGACTTCCTGCGTTTTCAAGGCTGTTGGTCCGAAGATTGCGATCACGTCGGCCAGTTCGGACGCACACAAGCCTGGGATCAGCACACGTTGCGCAAACGAGCCTACCCCGGCAACCGCAACTCGGAGCAGTGGCGTCCTCTGCGATGTCATTGCAAAATTCTCCATGGAATGGGGTATAAGACATGTGCAAGTATCAAGATTCTTGTGGTGGCGCCTTCACCGCTTGAAGGGATTGTCTGGTGGAGATAAGGAGTGATCCAGCGGTTGCTGCTTGACAGAACGACGGTGGGTTGCCGGGCGGATGATACCCTCCACTGGTCAGGCTATTGGTTTCCAAACCGCGATTTACCGCCCTACAGGTAGTTTGTGTGAAAGGCAATCAAGCTGGTCATCAACTGGTCAAAGGATCCCACGCATAATGGCCACGCTCCCCGCACCCGTCACAATGGACAAGCTCGTATCGTTATGCAAGCGACGCGGGTTTGTCTTCCAGAGCAGTGAAATCTATGGTGGGTTCAATGGGGTCTGGGATCACGGTCCGCTGGGTGCGGAACTGCGGAACAACATCAAGCGTGCGTGGTGGGAAGACTATGTCTACAAGCGCACGGACATCGTGGGCCTTGATTCCGCGATCCTTGCGAACCCCGCGGTTTGGAGGGCTTCCGGGCACCTCGAGAATTTCACGGATCCGCTGGTTGAGTGCCGAAACTGCCACAACCGCTTCCGTGCCGACCAGATCGACTTGACCCGCAACTGCACGGTCTGCGGAAAATTTGACTGGACTGATATCAAGCAGTTCAACACCATGTTCAAGACCTTCGTAGGCCCTGTGGAGGAAGATGCCAGTGTGGCGTACCTCCGTCCAGAAACGTGCCAGGCAATCTTTGTCAATTTCCGCCTCGTCCAAGGTGCGATGCGCAAGAAGCTCCCATTTGGCATTGCCCAGATTGGCAAAGCGTTTCGCAATGAAATCACAACTGGGAACTTCATTTTCCGCCTACGCGAACTCGAGCAAATGGAACTTGAGTACTTCGTGCGCCCGGACCAGGCTGATGCAGCGTTCGAAGAACTGCTCGGCATAAATGTCGAGTGGCTGGTCAATCACGGCGTCAGGAGATCCAAACTAGACCTGTATGAGCATCCGGATGGTGCGCGGGCCCATTATTCTCGCAGGACGGTTGACATCATGTATGACTTCCCGTTCGGCAAGAGTGAGTTGCAGGGAGTGGCCAACCGTGGCGACTTCGATCTCACACAACACGCCAAGGCCTCGGGTCGAGATTTGGACTACTTTGATGACGAGACCAAAGAAAAGGTCACCCCATATGTGATCGAACCATCCATCGGAGTGGACAGGGCGAGTTTGGTCTTCATGCTTGAAGCGTATTACGAAGAGGCAGACAAAGAGGGTGTTCGCACAGTGATGCGCTTCCACCCGCGCCTCGCTCCGGTAAAGGCAGCTGTACTGCCGCTCGTCAAGAAGGACCCCGCCTTAGTGGCACTGTCTCACGAGGTTTTTGCGTCGCTCCGGGGAGACATGCTTGTTCTCTACGACGAGTCTGGCGCGGTTGGACGACGATACCGGCGTCAGGACGAGATCGGAACCCCTTTTTGCATCACGGTTGATAGTCAGACCTTGGAAGACCGGACCGTGACGATCCGCGAGCGGGACACGATGGAGCAAGTTCGGTTCTCGATGGACGGAATTCGCGATGAAATCGAGAGACGCCTGCGTCTTCCGTGGTTACGGCCAGACTGATTTTGTCTCGCGTAGTCTCGGAACCGAAAGCGGTTGGGTCGCTGGGTGATTGGCCCCAAGAGGGATGCCCGACCGACTGCAACCGAGTGCATCTCCGTATACTTTGCCCGAGTTTCGTGCTCGCTTGATTTCCGTGAGGCTACAAGGCTAAACGCCCCGGGCACCAGTCCGAAAACGGGCCGTAGGTGTCCCCAGAGTGAATAGACAGGATTGTCACAATGGCATCATCGAAGGACGCCGGTTCGCCGAACAAGTGGGTATGGCTGTTCCGTGAGGGGAACGGCACACTTCGCGACTTGCTCGGAGGGAAGGGAGCCGGTTTGTCTGAAATGACGAATGCAGGACTTCCTGTGCCTCCCGGGTTCACGATCACCACGGAGACGTGCGTTGAGTACTACCGCAACGACAAGCACTTTCCCGCTGGTTGCTGGGATCAAGTCGCTGTGGCACTCGCCGATGTGGAACACGCCAGTGGCAAGAAATTCGGTGACCCGGTCAACCCACTCCTAGTCTCGGTCCGCTCCGGTTCGAAGTTCTCCATGCCCGGGATGATGGATACCATCCTAAATCTTGGACTGAACGAGACTACGGTGGAAGGTCTCGCAAAGGCGACCGGGAACCCACGCTTCGCCTATGACTCGTACCGTCGTTTCATTCAAATGTTCGGAAGTGTGGTTCTTGAAATTGAGAAAGACGCTTTTGAGCATGCGTTGTCAGCGCAACGGTTGAAGGCTGGAGTGCAATCCGACTCCGAACTCACCGCCTCGTCTCTGCTTGAAGTCATCGCCGCGTACAAGGGGATTGTTGAGCAACGCACAGGCCACGCATTTCCTTCGGACCCGAATGAGCAGCTGAAGGGGGCAGTTGAAGCGGTCTTCCGTTCGTGGAACAACGACCGTGCAATCGTCTATCGGCGACGCGAGAAGATTTCGGACGATCTTGGCACTGGTGTCAACGTCCAGGCCATGGTTTTTGGAAACATGGGGGATGACTCTGGCACGGGGGTCGCATTCACTCGGAACCCGTCAACAGGCGTCAAGGAACTCTTTGGAGATTATCTTCGAAATGCGCAAGGCGAGGATGTCGTGGCAGGCATCCGAACGCCGAAGCACATCACTGAGATGCGCGATGATCCGATGCTCCCCGGTGTCTACAACGAATTCGTTGAGATTGCCGGCCGTCTCGAGAAGCACTACCGAGATATGCAAGATCTGGAATTCACGATTGAGCGTGGCAAGCTTTACATGTTGCAGACACGCAATGGAAAACGAACTGGTGGGGCAGCGGTTCGGATTGCAGTGGACCTTGCAAACGAAGGCGTGATTGATCGGAAGACAGCGGTGCAACGCGTTCCTCCGGGGGACTTGATTCAGCTCTTGTACCCGGTCATTGACCCTAAGTCGGGTGCCAAGCCGATTGCAACGGGAATCAAGGCTGGTCCCGGGGCTGCGATTGGCAAGGTGTGTTTCACCGCTCTGACCGCCGAGGCCGAAGGCAAGGCCGGTGAAAAAGTCATTTTAGTCCGTCGAGAGACGTCGCCTGAAGATCTTCGGGGAATGATTGAAGCTCAAGGGATCCTGACTTCCACCGGTGGACCGACCAGCCATGCTGCCGTCGTGGCGCGTGGCATGGGCAAGTCCTGCATTGTCGGCGCCAAGGACATCGTCATAAGTGATGACGAAAGCTACTTCATGTGCCACGGTGTCCGTGTGAATGTCGGCGACTTCATTACCTTGGACGGCACCACCGGGAATGTTTATGTCGGTGTCGTTCCGACTGTAGAGCCAGAGTTAAGTGACGACTTCGGCACTTTGATGACGTGGTCAGACGAGTTTCGGACGATGCGCGTTCGTGCGAACGCTGACGTTCCGCGCGATGCCATCAAGGCACGTGAGTTCGGGGCCGAAGGCATCGGTTTGTGCCGGACCGAACACATGTTCTTCGATGACCCGAATCATCCAGAGGAGCCACGAACGCGCACAATGCGCGAAATGATCCTGGCTGATACGGCTGCTGATCGTCGCCACGCGCTCGAGAACCTGCTGCCATTCCAACAGCGGGACTTCGAGGGACTTTTCCGGGCCATGGATGGTTTTCCGGTAACGATCCGCACGCTTGACCCGCCTCTTCATGAGTTCCTTCCCCGCGAAGACGAGCAGATTGATGAACTTGCTCACGTGACTGGACGTACTTCCCATGAAGTTCGGCAGCGGATCGAAGCCTTGCACGAGCAGAACCCCATGCTTGGCTTCAGGGGTTGCCGCCTCGGGATCCAGTACCCGGAAATCACTGAGATGCAGGTGCGGGCGATTTTCCGAGCTGCGGTAGTAGTCGCTCGTGAAGGAGTTGTTGTCCACCCGGAAATCATGATCCCCTTGGTCAGCGACCTGAATGAGTATCGTGCGCAAGAGAGCATTGTTCGCCGGGTTGCGCACGAGGAGCTAGACGGGTCAGGGGTTACCATCGAATTCATGGTTGGCACGATGATCGAGTTGCCTCGTGCAGCACTTCTGGCGGGCCAGATCGCCGAGCTTGCGGAGTTTTTCTCCTTCGGAACGAACGACCTCACCCAGACCACGTTCGGTCTTTCGCGCGACGACTCGAGCCGGTTCTTGCCGATGTATGTTGAGCGCCGCATCCTTCAAGATGACCCATTTCAGGTCCTTGATCGTGAAGGTGTCGGTCAGTTGCTCGAAATTGGCACTTCACGTGGTCGCAAGACCCGTCCGGACCTCAAGGTTGGGATTTGCGGCGAGCACGGTGGCGAACCGTCGTCCGTGGAGTTCTGTTTCGAGGCGGGTCTTGATTACGTGTCTTGCTCACCGTTCCGTGTGGTCATTGCACGCCTCGCGGCGGCGCAGGCGGCACTCGCGACCGGTGAGCGCGACCGCTAGACATCGTGGGATGACTAGCGCAGGCACTGATCGCATCTCATCACGAAATGCGGGATGATGGTGAGGCCTTACCAGGAAACGGGTGGGGCCTCACACCATTTTGTGCTCCTACGCGGCAGCGCTTCCTAAGATTTCGTGACCCGCGCTATCCCCGCGCGCGGTCCGTTTAGAGACCAATGCCAGATCCAACGATCGACGCTATCAAGTCACGCATAGACCTCTCCGAAATCATCGGTGCAAGGGTCGCCCTCAAGCGTGCCGGTCGTCTGATGAAGGGTCTTTGCCCATTCCATCAGGAGAAGTCGCCATCGTTTGTTGTGTATCCGGACGAAGGTCGGTACCACTGCTTCGGTTGCGGGAAATCAGGTGACGTGTTCACGTGGTTTCAAGACACCCAAGGCCTGGACTTCGCAGATACGCTCAAGGAACTCTCCCGCCGGACCGGCGTGCCCATTCCGGAACGCACGTTGAAGGGCGTCGATGCTCCCGCCCCGGAGTCCCAAGCGTCGGTACAAGCGCTTGCTGAGGCGTCGGCGCACTTCACGCGACAACTCCTGGATGGCAGGGATGCGGGTGAGGCGCGTGCGTATTTGCGTCGTCGCGGAGTAACACGGTCGACCATCGAACAGTTTGGGATTGGGTGGGCATCCGACGAATGGGAGGGTCTCACGACCTCACTTGTCAGGCGAGGTTTCACGTTCGAGCAGCTCGAACGCGCGGGCCTCTCAATGGTTACCGAGCACGGGCGTCGAGACCGGTTTCGATCTCGCGTGATGTTCTCAATCCGAGATCCGAATGGTCAGGTACGAGGTTTCGGTGGACGAACGCTTGGTGACGGGGTTCCAAAGTATCTGAACAGTCCACAAACCCCGTTCTTTGACAAGTCTGCCACCCTGTTTGGCCTTGATTTGGCTAAGGGTCCGATAAGGCAGGCCGGTCAAGCCGTGATCGTGGAAGGCTACATGGATGTAGTCTTGCCCTTTCAGGAAGGGTTCAAGAACGTCATCGCATCGCTCGGGACCGCGTTGACCGACCGACAGATTGAGCTATTGAGGCGGTATACGCGAACGATTGTTCTCGCGCTCGATGCTGATGCCGCTGGGCAAGCAGCGACCGCGAGAGGTTTGGAGGTTGCCCGAAGTGCGCTAGGGATGTACGCGCGTCCTGCGCAGGGAAGCATTGCGCGCGGGGGCTTCCTGGCAACCCAGAATGCGCAACTGCGAATCGCTGTTCTATCGGGAGGCAAGGACCCGGACGAGATTGTTCGTGAGGATCCGGCACGGTGGAAGGCGTTGATCGATGCTTCCATACCAATGATGGATCACAAGATCGAGTTGGAGCTCGCGGCCGTTTCGATGGATGAGCCTCAGAGCAAGCTACTGGCCGTCCGCGAAATCGCCAAGTTTCTGGTCCTGGTTCCCGATCCCGTGGAGTGGAGCCATTACATCGACCGGATTGCCCAACGACTTCGTCTAGACCTCAGGGCAGTCCAGTCCGAAGTGAGCCGCGCTGAGGGTGCAGTCAGACAGGCGATGCGCCTCGAGGCTGCCAGGACCGCTGCGGAACTGCAGGCACGCGCGACTGACGCAGGTTTGACAGTAGGACCCGGTGGGCTCAACGTCGTATCCCCACGCGAATCGTCTCCCTCTGAACTTCAGGGAACCCAACCTGCTGTCCGTTCGGGACAGTCTGGTCGCAGTTCGCAGACCGAGGACCTGACTGGCCTGGAAGATCCGCTTGAGCGGTTCATCGTGGAGGAACTTGTCGCTGACCTGCGACTTGTTCACCATGTGCGATACATTATTGGTCCAGAGGATTTTCTGCAATCCGAATGGCGTGTCCTGATTGAGCGTTTGATGTTGTTACAGGATGGTGACATATTCGTTCCTGATGAGGTGATCGGCAGGGTGGTTGATCGGTTGCGGGCGTCTGCGGGGCGCCCAATGCCGCTGAACGTAACTCGGGAGGCGGAAGCCCACCGGGTGCCAAGCCTCGTTGCGGGCGCACGCCGATTGCGCGAACGTCGCCTGCGTGAAAAGATCAGGGATGCCCAATACTTGCTGCAAGAGGAACTCCCCCCCGATGAACGCGTTTTTCTGCAAAGGCAGGTTGAGAGGCTAGCCTCTCAACTGGGTCGGGTTCATCTTGACCAAAGTCGCGGCACAGCGTTTGCGTGATCGTTGGTGAACTTGTGGGCTGGTGCGGATAAGGTGGGGTGGGGATGGAAGTGGTCACAGCGGACCGTGTATGGGCGAAGAGTCGGCGCGTGGGTGACGCATTGACGGGTTCCGAGATCAGCGGTGTCGTGCATCGGGATGAACCGGTGCCTCAGGCCACGGGCTTCGTGGCAGGTCAGATTGACGTCGGAGTTGTCGGGGAGGGCGAGGTAATGCTGTCCAGTCCGCGTTCAGGGCCCGGAGATGCCGAGACTTTTTCAGGGCGATTGGCACTATCCCAAGCTGGCTTTCCATTGTCCGCCAACGCTGAAGGCGGGATGGTCACCGAACTTGGTCTGGATGAGCCTGACATGGCTGACGTCGAGGCGCTGGTTGTGCCGTCGGCCGATGAAGTGTCCGAAGCAATTGCCGAGTTGGAGAGTAGCCTCGTCGATGACCCAGTTCGCCTCTACCTGAGGGAGATTGGCAAAGTCCGGTTGCTTACCGGTGCCCAGGAGCGATTGATCGGGCAACGGATGGTTGAAGGGCTCCGTGCAGAGGCGCATGGCCACACCTTGAATTCGGCGGGTCTCGGTATCGGTAGGCAATTGACCCTGATCGTCGAGGACGGTTTGGCAGCGCGTCGGGAACTCATCGAGGCGAACCTGAGACTAGTCGTAAGCATTGCAAAGCGGTTCATTGGACGGGGCATGAACTTGCTGGACCTGATCCAGGAAGGCAATCTTGGACTAATCCGTGCCGTTGGGAAGTTTGACCATACTCGTGGTTTCAAGTTTTCTACATATGCCACCTGGTGGATCCGACAGGCCATAAGCCGGGCTATCGCCGATCAGGGTCGCACCATCCGGATACCAGTTCATATGGTGGAGACACTAAACCGTGTAATCCGTCAGCAACGCCGGTTGGCGCAGGAACTCGGACGCGAACCGACCGATGACGAAATCGCCGTAGAGGCGGGTTTGCCCGTCGATCGAGTTCGAGACTTGCTCAAGATCAGCCAGACACCGATTTCACTAGATACCAAGCGTGGTGGTGACGACGATAGCGATAGTGTCATTGGCGAGTTCATTCCTGACTTGTCGATGGAAGCCCCGTCTGATCTCGCGGTCCAAGTAATGATGCGCGACCACGTTGCGCAAGTGCTTGAGAGCCTGTCACCGCGGGAGGCAGATGTTGTCCGCCGGAGATTTGGCATTGACGACGGGTTGCAACGCACGCTGGAGGAGGTTGGCCGGGAGTTCAACGTTACCCGGGAACGGGTTCGCCAAATCGAGGCGAAGGCGATGCGCAAGCTCCGTCATCCTTCTCGGAGACGGCAGCTCGAGGACTATCTTGAGAGCTAGCCAGAATGTTTTTGGGTGCCTGCCACGGCTGGACGAACCGTGTGCTCACGGGTCAACTTGCTATAGTTCCTAGTGCGTCTCGTAGTGGGGTTGTGTTTTATCCATGCATTCCCTGATAGCTCAACGGTAGAGCGCCCGGCTGTTAACCGGTAGGTTCGAGGTTCGAATCCTCGTCGGGGAGCCATTTCATCCTAGGACTTAGCGAGTGCGTAGGAGGTAAACAGAGAGCCTCGGTGGTCACACCGCCGGGGCTCTCTGCGTTTTGGCCTGTGAGAACGCGGGGTTCCGCGAGGTGGCGATCCGAGCGCGCCCTCGTCGACCAGCCGGCGAGCCAGACGTGGTGCGTTCGCGCTCCACATTGCGAGCTAACGCGTGCGGTCCACGCGTCCAGCCCCGAGACTGGGGGCTGCAGCGGTCAAGCTGTATTAATCCTCCGGAAGAAGAGATACGCGTCGCGGGCGTCGAAGGCAAGTCCGCCGCGCTTCCACCTGACGCGCTACGCGGGGGTACTGGCGCCGAACGCGAAGCTGCGGTCAGAGGTGGTGCCGGGGCGCGCGCGTGACGAGGCGGAGGCCGAAGGCGACGCGTGCGTCGATGCGAAACAAGGCGAGCTCTTCGGTGGAGAAGCCGCTGCGAACGACGAGGAGAAAGACAGAGACACGCGCAGCTCGCGTCACCCGTGGGCGTGGCTGCTGAAGCGGGTGTTCGCGGTCGAGGTGCTCGTGTGTGTGCAGTGTGCAGGCAAGCTGCGGATCGTGGAGATCGCGACGGAGCCCGAAGCGACACGTCGCATCGCCCGTGACGCGCGGCGGAGGCGAGGGGGGCCCGTGGGTCACGCGAGCACGCTCGAGGCGCGAGGACCGCCGCGAGGTCCGCCGGGGCAGCTGGCGTTCACGTTTCGGTGAGCATGCGTGGGGGCGGGCGTCACCACGAGCGACTGCGGGACTTTGCGCGAGCGGGGCGGCCGGCGGTGTGGGCCGGTGCGCGCGGAGCACGGCGCGAGGCCGGTAGGCGCAGCCAACCGACGCCCGCGGAGTGCGACACGGCGCGGGGGAGGGTGTGTTGACGGCGCAACCGGCATCGTTCCGAGCGCGTGCGAGGTCCGGCCTTCGAGGTGCGCTTGCGGAATTCGCGGTTTGGATGTCCTATGCGCGGCGCTGGGGCTGTGCTTGACATACTTACGCTGTATGTTTACAGTGTAAGTCTGGAAGCCAACCCCGGCGCGAGCCGCTCCGGCGAGTGCCCCAAAATAGGACGTCCCGATGACCGCCCTCGAATCCGCCGCGCCTGCTGTTCTCCCGGCAACCATGCGGGCCATGCATCGCACCGCCTACGGCGGGGGTGAAGTGCTGGCGATCGCGGAGTTGCCGATGCCCACGCTCGCGGCCGATGGGCTCCTCGTACGGGTTGCGGCGGTGGGGCTTCACCGGGGAGACTGGTTCCTCCTCACCGGCACGCCCTACCTGATCCGGCTGGCGGGTTTCGGCGTGCTGGCGCCCAAGCATCGGGTGCCGGGGATGTGCGTGGCGGGCACGGTGGTGGGCGTGGGGGCGGCGGTGCAGGGCTTCGCGGTGGGCGAAGCGGTGCTCGGTGAGCTGCTCACCGGGGGCTTTGCCGAGTACGTGGCGGCGCCGGCGAGCCTCTGGGCAAAGAAGCCGGCGGGGCTTTCGTTTGAAGATGCGGCGTGCCTGCCGGTTTCGGCCACCACGGCGCTGCAGGGGCTGCGGGACGCCGGGAAGGTGCAGCCGGGGCAGGCGGTGCTGGTGAACGGCGCGGCCGGCGGAGTGGGCGCCTACGCGGTGCAGCTGGCCAAGGCGATGGGGGCGGTGGTCACGGGGGTGTGCAGCGCCCGGAACGTGGAGCTGGTGCGCTCGCTGGGGGCGGACCACGTGATCGACTACGCCCGGGACGACGTCCTGGCGGGCACCGCTCGCTACGATGTGGTGTTCGACCTGGTGGGCAATCACTCGGTGGGCGAGTTCCGGCAGGTGATGACGCCGAAGGGGCGCTTCGTGTCGGCGGCGGGCGGCGAGGCGCACCCGTGGATCGGCCCGATGGGCACGATGCTCGCGGGGATGGTGAGCAACGCCTGGTCGAGCGCCGCCTTCGTGCCGCTGGTGGCCACGCCGAGCGTGCCGGATCTGGCGGACGTTGCGGGTCGGGTGGCCGCGGGGTCGCTCCGGGTGGTGGTGGATCGTCGCTGGCGGCTCGAGGAGGTGCCCGAGGCGCTCAACTACCTGGGAACGGGGCGGAGTCGGGGTAAGAGCGTGGTGGTCCTGTAGGGTCGGGAGGAGCTCAGCTTGGCCGGCATCGTGTCATCTCCCGCCCGAACGCCGCTCACGCGGGCCGCGGTCCTGCGCGCGGCCATCGCGATCGCCGACGCCGAGGGGCTCGACGCGCTCAGCATGCGCGCCCTGGGGGCGGCGCTGGGCGTGCAGGCGATGTCGCTCTACAACCACGTGGCGAACAAGGATGCGGTGCTCAGTGCCATCGTGGACGAGGTGGTGGGCGAGATCGAGCTCCCCCGGCCGGGAGAGCCCTGGAAGGCGGAGATGCGGCGGCGCGCAACGTCGGCCCATGCGGTGCTCTTGCGGCACCCGTGGGCGTGCGGGCTGATGATGTCGCGCATCAACACCGGGCCGGCGATGCTGCGGTACATCGACGCCACCCTCGGCTGCCTGCACGCCGGCGGCTTCTCGCTGCCGATGGCCGACCAGGTGTGGAACGCCATGGACAGCTTCGTGTACGGCTTCACGCTCCAGGCGCTCCGATTCCCGGTGCGGCCGGAGGACTTCGCCGCCACCGCGAGCGCGCATCTCCACCTGGTGCCGGCCGACCGCTACCCGGCGATGCACGCGCTCAGCGTGATGGTGGCGCGCGGGGAGCACCGCGGCCTGCAGGAGCTGGAGTTCGGGCTGGCGCTCTTGCTGGATGGCTTGGAGAGGTTGAGGGGTGAGGGCGGCGATGGATGAGGGCTGGCTCGCCGCGCGAGCGGATCTTGCGAAGGGGGCGGCGTTCGCCGCGCTGTTTACGGTAGGCGCGTGGGCGTGGGCGTTCCATCGGTTGCGTCGCATGGATCAGAGCGACGGCTGGCCGGCCACCTGGGGCCGGGTCAGCGCCGCTTCGGTCGAGGAAGACGACGAAGGCCACATCAGCGCGGAGATCACCTACGTGTACACCGTGGCCGGCGTGCCCTACGAGGGATCGAGGGTCAGCTTCGGGGCGGTGAGCGGCGAGCTGGTTCGCGAGGTGGTGCAAATGCACCGCGCTCGGCGCGAGGTGCCGGTGCTCTACAACCCCGCCGATCCCAGCGATGCGGTGCTGGGCCTGGCCCGCACCCACGGGATGACGCGCCTGTTCATCCTGCCCGTGGTGGGCTTGGCGGTGACCGGCTGGCTGGTGGTGGTGATGCTGAGCGGGGCGGGGTGAGGCGGAGTTCGGTTGATTCTTTCAACCGAAGTGCCGCTCCGTTTGGACGGAGGCCGAGTTCGGTCCAGGTGCTTCAGCCGCCGACGCGGGAGGAGGTGCACCGCGTAGCCGAGCGCATGCACGGGCGGCTCGAGAGGCTCTGTGCGAAGCATGGGGTCGCGGGGGTGGCGGGCACGGCGGGGGATGCGCACGGCGACGGCGGCGCGGGGGCGGGCGAGAGCGAGTCGCAGACGGCGCTTGCAATCTGCATGGAGGCGTCGTCGCGGGACGTGAGCCTCTTCGGGGAGCGGCCAGGCGAGCGCACGGAGAAGCGGCGGGTGGCGGTGCGATCGCTCGAGGGCCGAGGCGGGTCACCGTTCGTGGCAGAGCACGGCGGCGTGAACGTGTCCCGCGCGGAAGAGCGTCGTCTGGAGCGGAGTGAGTTCGACCCCGCCGGAAGGCCAGAGGCCGTGGGCGCCGGCGGTCACCACCGACAGCACGGTGAGGCCGCCGTAGACGATGGTGGGCACGGTGAGCAGCGTGACGCCCGCCATCAGGCGGGCAGGACGGCTGAGGTTCATGGTGAGGCTCCCGACGTGGAGGAGGAAGGGTTCGAGCTCGACCGAGGCGCGAACATCGCCGCGCTGACGCGGGCGGTGAGAGCCCGGGGAGAGAAGCGACTCGTCTGCGCCAGGAGCCAATTCACAAGACCCACGATGCGTGTCGGGCTCTTGCCGTCGAGCGCGCGGAGACACGCCCGCACCACCGCGTCCACGGGGAGCGCCATCTTGAACACCGCCGTCGAGCGCACACCGGCGCCCATGGCGTCGATGAAGGGCGTCTCGACCGGGCCCGGGCACACGGCAGCGACGTGCAACCCGCGCCCGCGGTACTCGGCCCAAGGCGCCTCGGTGAACGACAGCACGAAGGCCTTCGTGGCCCCGTAGGCCGACATGTTCGGGGATGGCTGAAACGCCACCGTGGAAGCCAAATTGAGGATCGCGCCGCGTGGCTCCAGCAGGGTCGGCACGAAGAGGCGCGTGAGTTCCGTCAACGCGACGACGTTCACCTGAAGCATTTCGCTCAGGTGCGCTGGCGCCTCGTCCTCGAACGGCCCGTAGAAGCCAAAGCCTGCGTTGTTAACCAGCGTGTCCACCGGCAGCACGGTCGCCCGGCCTCCCGCGCTCTCGATGCGTGCCGCGAGGGCTGTCAGCCGATCCACGGAGCGCTCCACCAGCACCACGTGCGTGCCCTGAGCGGCCATCGCCAACGCCAGAGCCTCGCCGATGCCGGACGAGGCACCGGTCACGATCGCCATTTTTTCTCATGCTGTGCTCCTTCATGCTCTGCCTCCCGCCAAGCCTTCGAGCACCGCGACCACCGCTTCGGGCGCCTTCAGCGGCGCCAAGTGTCCGCACGAGGGCACGACCACGAGCGTCGCGTTGGGAGCAAGCGCGGCGAATCAGCGTGTCCGTGAAGACGAGGCTCGATGCCTCCACCCGGACGCGCGCCTCCCCGGGCCCCGGCGGTGCGACATCGGCCTGTTCGACCATCACCACCTGTTCGGGTCCCCCATAGGCGCGGAACGTCACCTGACGGTTGCGCAGGGGCTGCCTGGAGCCGACACCATCGGATCGTGGCGGCGCGTGGGGGGCGTGCTTCATGGCATGTGCTCCTGAACGCATGCGTTCAGCGGAATGCAAAGCGCGGTGGTGGCGGTCATGGCTTTTCCTTGCCGCGGACCGCGCGCTCGTGGAGCAGGGCCCCGATGCTGATCCCGAGCTTCATCCGCCCGTCCCCATGCTGCCCAGGCCTCCACCGGGCTGATGGGCATCCGCCGCCAGCGCATACCCAAGGAACCTGAGGTGCTCGGCGAGGCCCTGTCGCATCGGCGTCGCGGTGAGGCCGTAGGCCCGAGCGAGCTTGGAACTGTCGAATCGGTAGTCTTGCTCGAACTGGTAGGACATCTCGAGCAGGCCGCGCACGGTACCGTCAAACAGTCCCACCATCCTGAGCAGGAGCTTCGGAAGAACGGTGAGGCGTGCCTCCTTCCCCAGGAGCGCTCCGATCACCTCGACCATCTGCGCGCCCGTCAAAGCATTCGGGTCGGTCGGCATGTGCCAGATCGCGTCGAAGGCGTCGGCCTGCTGACCGAGCGCCGCGACGGCACGTCCAGCATCCGGGATGTAGGTCAGGGAGTGAACCTTGTCGCCGCGGAGCAGCAGTTGCGCTTTCTGGCCTCTGTCCAGCCGTTCGGCGATGCGCTTGACCTGATCGAAGGGGCGGTAGTTCCCGTAGAAATCTGCGCTTCTCGCGATCAAGCCGCGGATGCTTCCCTTCTCGACAGCTTCCATCAGCACGCGCGCGGCGCGGGCACGGGCGAGGCCCTTCTGTGTGGTGGGGTTGTCCGGGGTTTCCTCCGTCATCGGTCCCCGCACCGGCCCGTACATGTAGACATTGTCGAAATAGACGAGCCGCGCGCCGACCCGCCGAGCCGCCTCGACCGCGTGGGAGACCGCCCGCGGAAACCCTTCGAGCCACGTCTTTGCGTCATAGGGCAAGCCGATGATGAGGTAGACCACCTCGGACCCTTCGACCGCCCGCGTCAGCCCATCCAGGTCGAAGACATCAGCACTCGCGGTCGCGACCGGCCCCGCGATCGGTCTGGGGTGCCGCTGAACGATGCGCACCTGGCGCCCTGCGGCTGCGAGATGGCGCGCCGTCTCCTCTCCGATCGTCCCGTTGCCGCCAATGATGCTGTGGATGCTCATGGGTTGACCCTTCAAGTTCACATCGTCCACTTTGACAGCGGAAGTTTACAATGTCAACATGGCGCCATGACGCAGGCTCGCGACACCTACCACCACGGAGACCTCCGCAACGCGCTCGTGGCCTCGGCGGTGCGGCTCATAGAAGCGAGCGGGCCGAGCGCGTTCAGCCTGCGTGAGGCCGCGCGCGAGGTAGGGGTTTCGGCGAACGCGGCGTACCGCCACTTCGACGACAAGTCCGCGTTGATCACCGCGGTCGCGGCGGACGGCTTTGCCCGTCTCGCGGAGCGCATGCGGCGCGCGATGGCCAGCGCGTCAGCTGGGCGGGGAGACGAGCCCGTGTCCATCGCTCGCTTCAAGGCCGCAGGCGGCGCCTACGTTGGGTTTGCCGCCGACCACCCGGAGATCTTTCGCGTGATGTTCGGCGAATGCGGGGCCGAGTGCCGGAACACCAAGCCCGAGAACCAGGAGGCGGAGACACCCTGGACGCTGCTCGGGCGTGCCCTCGACGCGATGGTGACCGACGGATTCCTCCGTCCCGAGCGCCGCGTAGGCGCGGAGCTGAAGGCGTGGACCGTCGTCCACGGGTTCGCGTCGCTCTCGCTCGACGGCCTCGCCGCGGCGCCCACGCAGCGAGAGCGGAAGGCGGCGCTGGATGCGCTGCTCGACTTCACGGTGGTCGGCCTCTGCGGGGAGGTGCCTACTGCCCGCACCAAGGACCGGACGTGAGCACAGAGTGGCACACATGCGCACTCGACGGGGCGCTCTCCCGTGCCCCGTGCCGGTGTTTCGGTCTAGGGCAACTGCGTGGCCCCGCGGCGCAACGCGACGCCAACCCGCTAAACCACAACGACCCCAAAGACGACCAGGTAGTGCCGAACCTCGCGGAGCTCGGCCCTGTTTTTAGATTTTGAGCCAGCCCCGCCGCGAGCATCGCGCGGACGAGGGCGCTCGCCTTGTCGTCGTCGGTCGTGCCCGTCACCTCGAGGTCGATCTCGTTCATGCGCCGGGCCTGGTCGACCGCCCAGTCGATGTACTCGGACAGCGTCCGGTTCTCCTGCCCGAAGGCGAGCGCGTGCATCGCCTCGGCGATCTGCTTGGCGGTGCCCTCGAGCACGCGCCCGTCGGCCATCATTCGGATTCTCATCGTCGGTTCTCCTTGCGTGGGTTGCTCTCCATCCAGTCGCCGCTCGGGATGCGCGGTCGGCCATGCGCTTGCTCGATCGGCAGCACGTAGGCCGCGACCTCGTCGCCGTCTTCGAGACGGACGGTGCGCCGCTCGTAGAAGCGCGGGTGCCCCTCGAGCCGGTCGAGCGCTGCGAGCGTGACCGCGTCCACATCGTAGACCTCCCCGACGACGGCGGTTGCGCCGCCCGCGACCATCGCCGGGAACGCGCCGAGGCTCACGAGCTCAAAGGCCGGCTCGGTGAGCGCACGCCTCACGATCGCATGGTGGTCGAGCAGGTAGTGGTTCGGCTCGCCAGCGCGGAGCGTGCCGTAGACGAATACGCGGGTGGAGGTGGCCGTCATCGCTCGCCTCCAAGCGCCATCGCCAGGGCGAGCTCGTCGAAGCCGTGCTTTCGGTACGCCCGCCACAGCACGCCGAAGTAGGCCTCGGTCGGCAGCGACTGCTCGGCAGCGTCCTTGACGTAGACGTGGGCCCGACGGCGCGCACCGTCGGCGACGGTCACCAGCAGACGCCGGCGCTCGTAGGCCACGGGGTGCCCCTCGAAGCGGTCGAGCCGCTCGAGGTCCTCGTCGCAGAGCGCCCACAGGAGGCCCGGGACGCGGCCCTCGCCGTCGCGCACCACCGTGGCCACGCCCCCGCCCCACGCGGCGCTCTGGCCGGCGAAGCCGAGGCGGTAGCCGTCCAGGATGGCGGCGCCGAGGAGCTTCGCGCTCGGGCAGCGTGCGCGCATCTGCGCGGCATCCAGGTTGGAGCCGTAGGCGAAGTAGGTCTGGGTCAATGGCCCTCGTCGTGGTGCGTCTCTCGTG
>SXGU01010362.1_pt1 | contig 90538 bp, 85 predicted proteins | sample 3174531 | NCBI WGS metagenome assembly SXGU01 (sample SAMN11356863, study PRJNA531348) | freshwater metagenome | isolation source: freshwater sample F1-140 | place: China: Fuxian Lake, Yuxi | collected 2017-12-25
AATGCGCACGCCCACCGATCGTTCTTGCCGCACGATGCGCTCCGCGAGAATACGGACCGTCGTCGCAGAGGGCGAAAACTTGATCGCGTTGGAGAGAAAGTTGTACAGGATCTGCTGGAGCTTTCCGGGATCGGTCTCCACCGATGGCAGGCCTTCCTCGACCGACGCTTCGAGCACGATCTCCTTCCGTAACGCTTGAGGCCGCATGATCGCCTGCAAACCCTCAAGGAGATCGGAGACATCCGTCGGACCAATCGATAGCTCCACGCGCCCTGCCTCGATCTTCGCCATCTGCAAGAGCTCATTGATCATCTCGAGCAAGCTGCGTCCGCTCGTCAAGATGTTTCCGATGTAGCGAAGTCGCTTTGGATCGGCGGTTGCGTCGTTACGCGCGAGTTCCTCAAGCAATTCCGCAAATCCCACAATTGAGTTGAGCGGCGTTCGAAGTTCATGGGACACATTTGCGAGAAACTCACTCTTCAATCGAATCGACTCGAAGAGACCAACATTCGCCTCCGCAAGTTCACCAAGCTTCAGATCAAGCCCCTCATTCACGGCGCGAAGTTGCCGCTGACCATCCTCGAGCCGCGCGAGCATGCCGTCGAATGCCTTCGAAAGTCGCTCAAAGTCATCACCCGTCTGCAAACTACTTCGCAGCTCGAGATTGCCTTGCTCGACCTTCTCTGCGACGGAAGTAAGTGCGCGCACTGGCCGAAAGATCACGCGCTTCAAGATGATGGTGAAGACCGCGATCGCCAAAATCCCCGCGCACACGCCTCCGACGAGAATCGCGAGGCGATTCTGAAGAATCTGCGCCTCAGCGAATTCACTCGTTCGGTCGATCAACAAGATGGCCACGAGATCATCCGGGCGACTGATCGCGGCAATGCGCGGCGACCAGTCCATGAATCGTCCGTCCGTGATGCGCTGCGCGTCTGCCGCGCGGATCGCCCGGGCATAACGGTAGAAAATGCCATCGCGACCTGGCGCATTGCCAAACAGCTCGACGATCTGAGGATTCGCTTCAAACTGTACGACCGCGTCCTTCGCAAACTGATCAGGCTCATCCTCAAACACGATCGCGTCAAGGCGGATGAACCGAATGGGAATGGACGTTCCTTCGCTTCTACCAATCGCGATGCCATCCTCAAACCAGGTGTCCGCGAGTTGGCGGCTCACCTCGAGCTGATTCTCCCGCACCATCGTTGCAGTGCGCATCCACGGCACGCTCAACGCGCCCGCGATGATCGTAAAAACCGCCGCTCCGAAGAGCATCTGGCACTTCGTTGCGAGTGAGATCCCTTGCGCCATGCGCTGCCGATTGTAAGTCCTGCGAGAAAGAGCGTCGATGCGCGCTTCCGTGCGGCACGCCGCAGTATCCTTCCGTCATGTTTCGAGCAGGCACCGATGTCGACAATGTGCAGATGGAGGATGTGCGATGCGACTTCTGCCTCGGCGCATGGACTCTCGATCGAGCCTTCATGGAGGGACATCATGGCAGTCACATCTGTGGCGACTGCCTCACCTCTGCCTTCCGCACAACCGTGCTCTTTGCGAGTGATCCGCCCTACACGGACATGCCCGCGTGTTCCTGCACCATGTGCCTTGAATCACGCAACGAACCGAGTTTCGACAGCGACAAACGAGCAGCCCACATCTGTCGGCGCTGCGTAAAAATGGCTGCTGTCGTCCTTGAACGCGACGCGGAACTTGGTTGGAAACGACCCGATCGGTAGGTGCACCGCCGCACGAAGCGGCGCATGGGAATCAGCCGAGGCGGCGCAGCGTCATCGCGTGAAAGGGCCGTCCCTCGCGACGGAACTTCCTCTCGAAGTTGGTTCCGACAAGCTCACCTTCGCCAGCACTCTCTGGCGGCGAAAACGCTCCGCGCGCAAACAAGTGTGTCGCGCGCTCGACGCATTCGACATCCCACTGCCATAGCTCATCGTGATCTGTGACGATGCGGAGCTCTCCGGCGGGAGCAAGGACGCGATGGAAATCGGCGAGCGTCTGATCCTGCACGACGCGCCGCTTGTGATGTCGAGTCTTCGGCCATGGATCGCTGAAGTACAAGTGCACCACTTGCGCAACTCCATCCTCAACCCAGTGTCGAATGAATTGGGTCGCGTCTCCTCGAAGGATGCGCACATTCGTCAACCCGCTGCGACGCACTCGATCCGCTGCGTACTTCCAAAACTCGCCAGTCCACTCGATCCCAAGAAAATTCGTCTCGGGTTGCAGACCAGCCTGCTGCAAGAGAAAAGTGCCCTTCCCTGAACCGATCTCGATCTCAAGTCGAGCGCTCGGGCGCGGAAAGAAGATGTTTGGATGGAGCCGACCGGCGTCAGCACGCGGGAGCGTCGAGATATCAAAGCCGGCTTCGCCGGCGTCGAGTGATCGACCTTTACCAAGTCCGAATGACATCGCGTCGCGCGCTCCTTAAGTCAAAGACCGGATGGCTTTGGCAATGTTTGCTTTGCGTCCCGGGTTGCGGGTTGAAGTCCGACCGGCGGATCGCTCGGCGCCGTCGGTTGCGGCGCCGCGGCGCTTTCCTCAGGAATCGGAGGCGGAGTGCGTGCTGCGCGTGGTGGCAACTCGCCGCAAGTCTTGACAACCCACGCAACCATGTCGTTGAGCGCAGTCGCGTCAATCGTCACCTCAATCTCGCCATATTCGCTCACTGAGCCTGTCTTGCAAGGTTGGAAGAGATGATTCAATCCTGGATAGAGCCGCGTTTGCGCGGGAATGCCGCCCTTCTTCGCCGCTGCTGCGATCAAATCGAGATTCACGCGGCCGTCCACTTGAAGGTCCTTCTCGCCGGCCATCGCGTAGACGGGAACTCGACAGCGCTCAAGCGCACCAATGGGGTCATACGCAATGAATGTGGACATCCACTTGTCTTGTATGCTCGCGACTGCGCCGTCGGTTGCACCTTGCAACGCCGCCGCGTCCATCGTCGCGCCAGAAGCAGCGACCTGCGCGCCGATGAGCGCTTCGACCGCGACCCGGAGTTCTTCCGGCCCCTTCTTGTCGATCACCGCGTTCATCACCTGCACATGGGCGAGCAGCACTGCAGTGACTGCGTCTTCACTCACTCCCTCTGCTCGCATGATTTCGCCTGTCTGCCACGTGAGCACTTCCGCACCGCGTTGGCCTGGCGCAGCAAGGAGCACGAGGAAAGAGATCGCCGCCATCTCCGGATCCGTCGCGCCGACCCCTTGGTTCTGCCACATCGACACAAGTGGAGCGATCATGCCGCCCTCACTGTGACCGAGCATTCCAATCCGATCGCGATCGATCTCAGATTGCGCCTTGAGATACTCACTGGCGGCGTCCGCATCAGTTGCGAAGTCGAGCGTGTCGCAGCCGCCGAAGCTCCCTTTCGACCGACCTGTGCCGCGATCGTCATATCGAAGGACCGCAACACCCTTTCGAGCAAGTGCGTCAGCGATCACGGCAAACGGACGATGCCCGAGCAACTCTTCGTCTCGATTCTGCGGGCCCGAACCGCTCACGAGAACGACCGCTGGGAACTTTCCATCTCTTGCAAGTGCTGTGTTGGTTGGAATCGTGAGCGTTCCTGCGAGCGAGTGCCCAAATGGATGCGCGATCGCCGCTTCTCGTTCCGTGTAAGGAAATGGAGGTTGCGGGTCTTGCGGACGACCTCTGCCGAGGACCTTGTATCCCGGTGCGGGTCGAAGCGTCAACGGCGCAGAGAACCCGCCCTGCGTCATGCCGCCAACAAGCGACCCATCCGCCGCGCGTTCGAACTCATAAACGGCGTTGACGCCTCCGGGCAACACGAGGTGGTATCCCTTCGGAGTCTCGGTCACGATGAGGGGAATGCCGCGCGCGCCTTGCACCGGAATGTCAATTGCGCCAACGAGACCAAGGTCTGTCTTCCCAATCGCGATGGCGATCGCAATCTGTTGTCCGCCAACTTGGAGATCGCCGCGCCACGCCTCATACGCCAAGAGTTCACGCAAGTCGTAGGTTCGACGCACGATCCACGCTTGCGGTTCACCTTCGACTTTCCCGCTCGCGCCGATGAAGCCCCACTTCCCTTCGAGCGCCGTGTTCGCAGCGTTGAGCGCTCCGTCGAATCGAAGCGCGGCACCACGCACATCCACTGAGAACGCGATGCTTGAGCCGATCCACCGCACATCACGCGCGAGCGCGTCAAAAGCGAGCAACTGCGGCGCGATGATGCGCACTGTCGTTCGGGCGTCTGATCCCTTCGTGATCCGAATGAATGTGAAGAGCTCTTGTCCCGGCGCGTTTGCGACGACGCCACTCCCGATCCATGCGCCTTCAAGTGACGGCGCAGTTGCGGTCGGAACCGCGGGTGCGGCGGCTGGGCTCGCGGGAGCTTGAGCACGCAACATCGTGGGCATCAAGCCAAGCGTGAAGAGAAGCGCGAACGAACAAAGAGATCGAATGGAGCGTGGGCTCATAGCGAGAGTCTACCGAGCGACTTCCCCACGGACGCGCGAATCTTGAGCCCTCGCGACCGCCGCAATTCCAATGTCTTCGGACGAACTGAGCTCGCTCTCCGACCGTCGCGATTCATTCGCGCGGTCGGAGTCCAAAGCGAGTGCAGCGTTTTTGCCACGCGCCTTGGCGTGGCAAGAAACCTGCGCGAGCGCTCAAGGGACGCCGAGTGCAACGATTTCGCCCGCTGCGGGCGAGAATCTTGCACGAGCGCTCAAGGGACGCGTCGCCAAGCGACGCGCTTACTACCCGTGTAGAGCAACTCGAGGTCGTAGTACATGCGCTGTTCGGGTTCGAACAAGTGCACAACCACTTCCACGAAGTCGACGACAACCCAAGTCGTGCCCGTATCCGCAGAGTTTCGATATGGCGCGTTGCTCTGGGACTTTCCCAAGTCCTCGCAACTCTGCGCTGTCGAACGCATCTGTCGTTGACTCGTTCCCGAAGCAATCAGAATGAAGTCCGTCTCTGGGCGGCGACCACGCACATCGAGCAAGGTGACATCCGTGCACTTGGAATCGTGCACCGTGCGCGCGAGCTCGATGGCGAACGCGAGAACTTGTTCTGGATCTGAGTTGGATCGTGAGCGCATAGTGAGGAAAGGGAGGCGTCGCGCGAGGCGTGGATGAGCAACGGAACCGCTGAGGAAGAAAACGCGCGCCGCTCCAGTATTCGGGCGCGGCGCGCGATGAGATCAAACAAACGCGAACTCCAACGATCGCGAAAACTTATCGCGACGAATTGGAGCTCCGCGAGGAGCCCTCTCGACCTGGTCCGCGACGACCGCGACCACCCGCCTTGGGTCCGCTCGCTGGCGCCGCAGGTGCGCCACCTCGCGCAGCGCGCAATGCTGCGCCGGGATTCACCGGTCGTGGTTCGAACCGACGGGCCTCGCGACGATTGCGCTCCGATGGCTTCTCATAGTGCGCGCGGCGCTTGAGTTCCTTCGTCAAACCTTCCTTCTCGCAGAGCTTCTTGAATCGACGGAGCATTTGCTCGACGGACTCGCCACCACGAGACTTCACACGAATAGCCATGAGAAAAATCCTTCAACAACAGACAGTGCCGCGCACCGCGCGGACTTCGAACGACTCGGTTCCTCCCCGACGCGGGGACGGAATGCCGAGTCGCCTATAAGAATCGCAAGTGCCGTTCGAGTCAAGCGATCCTTCGAAGATTCGGCGGGCTCCGAAAGAGGTTCCTGACCGGATAACATCCCTTCTTCGACGCTAGACGGCTCGCATCTCGTCGAAACCCCGTTCTGGAAAGGTCCCCGCATGCCCCTGCTCGTCGATGCCTCCAATGTCCTTCTTGCACAGGGCGCCCTTTCGCCCGAGTTTGCTGGGCCGAGCCTCGACGACCTCACCCGTTACATCGCGATCAGTCGATTCGGTCGCGACTTGGTCTGGATCGTCTGCGACCACCACCTCTCCACCCTCCGCAGTGGAGGCATCGTCATCGAAGGACCAGGTGCTTGCGCGAATGCGGATGATCGCATCATGGAGATCCTGACGGAATCGAGCGTCGCGCGTCGGTTCACGGTGATTACGAGCGACCGCGCGCTCGCGACTCGCGCACGACGAGCGGACGCTCACACGCTCGCGAGCGACGAGTTTCTTCGGTCGGTGGAGCGTGATCTTCGCGCGGCAGGAACGCGAACGCGGACTCCAGTCACTCCAACACCGCGCGCGCTCGTTCCACTCTCTGCAAACCAAGTCTCACGCTGGCTCAAAGCGTTTGCACTCTCCGACGAGATTCTCGCGCTGCAAAGCGCCGCGCAATCGCCTCGTGTCAACGATGCGGCAATTCCAACCCCGATCGCTGCGATGTTGGAAGTGACTCCCATCACCGACGATCCGTTCGCGTTTCTCGATGCTCCCATTGGAGACGAGATTCTCGACGCACTCGCGAGTCTTGATAGTGCGTCGATCGACGCGCTTATGGATCGATTTGAGCCGCCGTTACCTGCGTCATCAAAGCCAGCATCGAAACGACGGAGATACCGCTGACCAAGACAGTCCCTATCATCAGCGCGCAATGACTCACGGGCCATCATCCTCCGCGGCGGCGTTCGACTTCGACAATCCGCCGAGCGACCCAGTCGCCTCATGTCTCGCCTGGCTTGAGGAAGCGAAGCAGCAAGCGATTCCAAACCCCAACGCGATGACGCTCGCGACCATCGACGCCAATGGTCAACCGAGTGCGCGCATCATGTTGATGCGAGGCTTCGACGCGCGAGGCGCGGTGTACTTCACCAACTTTGAGTCACGAAAGGGACTCGCGATGCGCTCCAACCCACGTGTATCGCTTCTCTTTTTCTGGGACATCATGAACCGACAGATTCGGATCGAAGGTGCCATCTCGCGCATCGATGACACTGAGAGCGACGCATACTTCGCGCAGCGACCTCGAGAGAGTCAGATCAATGCGTGGGCGAGTGCGCAGTCGCAACCGATCGCATCGCGTGCAGCACTTGAGGCGAGACAGGCCCAGTTCGCGGAGAAGTTCGCGAACGCGCCAGTGCCAAGGCCACCGCATTGGGGCGGCACGCGCGTTGCGCTTGAGCGCGTCGAGATCTGGCAAGGTCATCCATTTCGATTGCACGATCGGGTGCTCTATACACAAATCCCCGCAAGCACTCCCCCAAGTTGGCGCGTCGAGCGCCTTTGTCCGTAGTTGAGCGGGAGCGCGCGATTCTTGAGCGCTCGCGACTTGCGCCGCGTTGGGTTCAACCCGTGCTTCATGTTGTAAGCGCGTCGCCTCGCTCGCTTTCGACTGCGCCATCCGCCGCACTGAGCCCGATCTCCGGCGGTGCCGATTCACTCGCGCGGTCGGAGTCCAAAGCGAGTGCAGGTTTTTGCCGCGCGCTCTGGTGCGGCAAGAAACCTGACACGAGCGCTCAAACGATCGCAGTGATGGCGCTTGCGCGAGCGCAAGCGCCATCACGCATGCGCGTTTTCGAGAAACGCGGGCAGCGCGCGAACGATGAACCAATCGAGTGCGCCGCGCGTCGCGTTCGCGTCAACGCCCCACATCGCGACACTTGGGTCGAGGAACTGCAGGTCTGCGAGGACTTGCAACTGCCCATCGACAACATACGCCTTGGGAAGTCGTGTCGCGTAGTACGCGGTTGCAGCATTCGCGGTCGGATCGCCAATCGAAATCGTCGGCTGCAAGAGCAGCGCCTTATCGTTGAGATACCAGAGATCCGTCAGGACAATGGGGCGCAAGCGGCTGCTGGGATCCTCACAGTGTTCTCGCTGCCAGTGACGGATCACTTGCAGCAAACGCATCGCAAGGGGGCGATCACGCATTTCACCGCGCGGATGTGCGCCTACGACAACGGGTAGCAAACCTTCGGGGTCGATATCCGCATCGGGAGGGCACACCGCCCACGCGGCGTCAATCGCAACATCCGACATGCTGTGCGTATGTGAAAGAGGAGGGAACTTGTCGTCGCTCACGGAGACTCCCCTATCGGCGAGATGCCGCGTTCTCCTCGCGATTCACTCTCCCGCGCGCGGCGCGAGATCAACTCGGGGCTCAGGGTACGTCCAACCGGAGAGCAACAAGCGCAGCGGCTCAGCGTCGGTCGGCATTTCTGGCTTAGGTTGCTCGCTCTGGGCGCCCACGGCAACCCGAACTCCCTTCGCTGTGCGATCCATTGCGCGTGAAAGTCGCGATGAATACTTCGAGGACTGGAAGTTCTTCCTCGTCGAGTAGTACAAGATCGGGAGGAAGAAGGAATCGACCTTGTCCTTCCGGATGCATCGCACCTCAACGCTGCGACCCTCAAGCGTCATGAGCACAATCGAATCCGCGACGGTGAAGAGATCGCCTCCCACGGTTCGAATCCAACCCGCTCCGATTTCAGCGTCGGGCGAGAGCAACTTTGGGAGACCAATTTTGCGGCGAAACCACGGGTCGGTGAAGACAATCACACCTGCAGTCGCAACCATAAAGAACCCGAGCGCACCTTGCCAAGTGAGGCCTGCGCCATTGATAACGCTCATGACGCCTTCGACTGTGAACCGAAGACCTTGGAACAAGAGGTACAGCGCACCGAGCGCTCCGCCCGGCCGCACACTGCTCGCAGCAAGAGGTTCGGGCTCAGGCAAGTGACCTTTCGGCGCAAGTGAGCCAACCATTTCGTCGGCGCTCGCAACGCGCGTCATTTCTTCATCGAAGAGCATGACGGGCCGAGGCGAGAGCTCGAAGAGCGCCTCGTACCGCGCAGGCTCGAGGATCTCCGCACGGCGCAGCCCTCGGTGCGGGAGCAGCCGAGTGATCGGATGTTCCATCGCGCGTTCAAAGCGTTTCTTCTGGTGCGCGCGTGCCTCTCGAATGGCGCCAAAGACGCCCCACGCAAAGATCGCAGCAACCCAGGCGACGATGCAGAAGACCATGAGTCCGATCCACCATCGCCCCGATGCGCGCCACAGCGCGTACCCCGCGCCAAGCGCGGCAAACATAAGGACCAGTGCAACGAAAGCGCGTACAACAAGTCCTCCAGACACAGGCGCCGGATTCGCCTTCGGGGGCGGCAACGGCGCGATCATGACGCGACGATCGGCAAACAGCGTTTCCCAAGAGGCGAGATGCATGATCAGTGAAACAACGGAAAGGCGCGGCAGAACTCGCGCACTTCCTCACGCACGGATGCCTGCACTGCTGCGTCGCCGGCAGACCCGAGCACTCGATCGATCCATGCAGCAAGCTTCGTCATCTCAGGGGCCTTCAATCCGCGCGTCGTGACAGCTGGAGTTCCCAAGCGCAGCCCGCTCGTGACAACCGGCGAACGCGGGTCATAAGGAATGCCATTCTTGTTCACGATGATGCCCGCGCGCTCAAGCCACTTTTCCGCGTCGGCGCCAGTGAGATCCGCTGATCGCGGGCGAAGATCAACAAGCATGAGGTGATTGTCTGTGCCTCCCGAGCAGATGCGATACCCGCGACTCTGCAGCGCACTCGCAAGCGCGCGCGCGTTCTGCACAACTTGTGCGCAGTACTCCTTGAACGCGGGCTGTAGTGCTTCATGGAACGCGACGGCTTTCGCGCCAATCACATGCATGAGCGGGCCGCCCTGCGAGCCTGGGAAAACTTTCCGATCCACCTTCTTCGCGATCTCTTCATCGTTGGTGAGAATGAGACCGCCGCGTGGACCTCGAAGTGTCTTATGTGTCGTCGTCGTCACAATGTGCGCATGTGGAAATGGAGATGGGTGCGCACCAGTGGCGACGAGACCAGCGATGTGCGCGATGTCCGCCATGAGTGAGGCGCCGACTTCATCTGCGATGGCGCGGAACCGCGCGAAGTCGATCACGCGCGAATACGCGGAGTAGCCGCAGATGATCATCTTGGGCTTGCACTCCCTCGCGATGCGCGCAATCTCGTCGTAGTTGAGTGTCTCGGTGGTTGGATCGAGGTCGTACTCCGCGATCTTGAAATAGGTCCCGCTGAAGTTCACCTTCAATCCGTGCGAGAGATGTCCGCCCGACTTAATAGGGAGCGAAAGAATCGTGTCACCGGGCTCGCACATCGCCATGAACGCGGCAAGATTTGCGTTGGCACCGCAGTGCGGCTGCACATTCGCGAATCGGCATCCGAACAGTTGCTTCGCGCGATCGCGAGCGAGGTCCTCCACGCGATCATGAAACTCGCATCCGCCGTAGTACCGCTTTCCGGGATATCCCTCGGCGTACTTGTTCGTCAACCACGACCCCACCGTGTGCATCACCGTCGTCGAGACATGGTTCTCACTTGCGATGAGTTCGAGCGTGCTCGACTGACGATCCGCCTCAAGCGCGTAGCACTCCGCGATTTGCGGATCCGCTTGACGCAACAAGTTGAGCAGTTGCACTGACATTCCGTCGAGCGGCGAGGAGCAAGCGTTGGCACCGGATTGTGAACAGGGCGAGGCAGCGAGCGTCATGACGCCGATGATAGTGCCCGTGCGATCGGGGTACGCTTCTTGGATGTGCGCTGCACGCAAACCCCGCCAAGAAGCAGGTCCAACGCCACCGGTCGAGACTCCTTGGGGGCCTCTCTTTGCCTTTGAGAGATCCAACGGCAGTTTGAGCCTCGAGTGGGTGGTTCGCGGCGTCAAAGTCCCTCCGACTTGGAAACGCGCGAGTGGGAAGGACGCAGAAGGACTTCTTACTGCGGCGGCCGAGTACTTCGCGGGAAATGAGCGTGCAGCCTCGCGCATCCCGACTCCGAAGGGAACGCCATTCCAAATGGCTGTTTGGAACGCCTGTCGCGCCATTCCTCGCGGCGAGACTAGAACCTACAGCTGGATCGCGAAGACGATTGGTAGGTCACCGATGGCATGTCGCGCGGTTGGTCAGGCAATGAAGCGAAACCCACTGCCGATGATCATCCCCTGTCATCGCGTGGTCGCAGCCGCCGGGCTTGGCGGCTTCGCTGGCGCCACTGAGGGCGCCCTTTGCAGGCTCAAACAGGGCCTCCTCGCGCATGAAGCGACGGCTCGCCCGCGCAAGAAGTCGTGAAGTTTGCATGTGAGATTGCCGATCTTCCCCCTCCCTTGCTTTACGCGTGAGGGGCTGTGTTCACCCGCGAGAAATCGCAGGCGCACACGGCGTCCATACGAGATGGGATACAGTCCCACCCCCTCAGCGCACCGCGCGCAACACCGTCTGCTCGATTGGAGATCTCCCGCATGAAGCTCACGATGGTTGGTACCGGATATGTAGGACTCGTCACTGGCGCATGCTTTGCGGAGACGGGAAATCATGTGCTGTGCCTCGATGTCGACGCCCGCAAGGTTGCCATGCTGAAACGCGGCGAGAGTCCTATCTATGAACCCGGTCTGTCGGAGATGATTCAGCGCAACGCAAGCGCTGGTCGTCTCCACTTCACCACCGACAAGCTTGAGGCATACCGCCACGCGGATGTCATCTTCATCTGCGTTGGTACGCCGAGCGATGAAGACGGTAGCGCCGATCTTCAGTATGTCCTCGCGGTCGCAAGCGACATCGCGGATGCACTCGAAACGCTCGGCGAATCCGCATCGCCGCGCACGATCGTCGTGAAGAGCACCGTGCCAGTCGGCACGAGCCACAAGGTTCGCGACCTCATTCGCTCGAAGACGAAGGTTTCCTTCTCGATCGCCGACAACCCGGAGTTCCTCAAGGAAGGCGATGCAATCAACGACTTCATGAAGCCCGATCGCGTGGTCTGCGGTGTCGAGAGCGAGCACGCGAGTGAAACGATGCGCGCGCTGTACGAGCCGTTCGTCCGTCAGGGCAATCCCATCTTCCTCATGGATGTGCGCAGCGCAGAGATGGTGAAATACTCGTCCAACGCCATGCTCGCGTGCAAGATCTCCTTCATCAACGAGATGGCCAATCTCTGTGAGAAGTACGGCGCCGATGTCAACAGCGTCCGCGAAGGCATGTGCGCTGACAAGCGCATTGGCAATCAGTTCCTCTATCCTGGCCTCGGCTACGGCGGCTCCTGCTTCCCCCAGGACACCCTCGCGGTCGTCTCGATGGGTCGCGAGGTCGGATTTGACTGCGAATTGAACGCGTCCGTGCACCGCGTCAATCAGGCCCAGCGCGGCCACTTCTGGTCGAAGATTGAGGGTGCGTTTGGCGGGAAACTCGCGGGCAAGAAGCTGGCATTTTGGGGCGTCGCCTTCAAGCCTCGAACCGACGACATCCGCGAAGCCCCCGCGATCGCGCTCATGCAACGAGCCCTCAAGGCCGGGGCGATCGTGACTGCCTTCGACCCCGTCGCGCTCGAAAACCTCAGCAAGGAGATGCCCGAGGTGCACCATGCCGCGGACATGTACGCCGCGCTCGAGGGCGCTGACGCGCTCGTGATCGCGACGGAGTGGGCCGAGTTCCGCTCGCCTGACTGGGAGTGGGTCGCCAAACTTCTCCCCTCCAAACTCATCTTTGATGGCCGAAACCTGTACCGTAGTAGCGCGATGGATCAACTCGGGTTCTCGTATTACTCCGTGGGTCGTGCGCCGGTCCGCCCACGCTAAGTCGATCACAGCCGCCAACAGAAGGGTGCGTCGTGGCAGATTTACTCATCAGTGCGCCCGACGGAACGCTCCTGCATCAGTGCCGGATTGATCCCGCGCGGACCTATTGGATCGGGCGAAGCCCGAAGTGCGACATCGTGCTCAATGCGGCATCGATCAGCCGTCGGCACCTCGTCTTGTTCTGCCACCTCGGGGTTTGGCGCGCGCTCGATGCCGGTTCCCAAGACGGCCTGCATACGGAACAGGGGGACTGTCGTGTCGCGCAACTCTCTGTCTCGTCATGGGTTAGGATCGGCGGCGCGGTGCTTTGGCTCCAGCAGCCTGAACCGGAAATCGGTCAACTGGTCCGCGCGTCAGCACCGAAGACGCACGCCGCCCCACTGTTCAGCGGCGAGCAAGATGAACTCGCGCTTCCACGCGACACGCTGAGCGTCGAAGCAGCCGAACCGCCGGCGGCCCGACCGACGCTCGTGTTGACCAACATGGATGGAGGAGTGGAACTCGTCGTCGACCTCAGCGCGACAGCTGGCCGGCTCGTCATAGGGAGTGCATCGACTTGCGACATCGTGATCGCGCATGAGTCGATCGCACTGATCCATGCCGTCCTCGTTCGAGGGAGCCGGAGTTGGTCATTGCTTGATGCCGGCGGCGGCGTCTTAGCGGCGGGAAAGAAGTGGCCGCGCAAGCGCCTTGATGAGGAGACGAGTGCCTCGGTCGGGTGCTTCGCGCTCGCGATCAGGACGCCGAAGATCCCATCATCGACCGTGCCGTTCGTGCCCCGTGCATCCGTCGTCGCCGAGACGAGCGCGTTCATCGATGGAAGCAACGACGACGATGACGAGTCCGACTGAGTCGAGTCAACCGCATCTCGACTCGCCGCTCGGCTCCGATTTCTCCTCAATTTGAGCCGTTTTTGGAAGGTCGAAGAAAACATCAAAAAACTACGGGTTTCTTCGCATTCTCTTGCGCGAGTGTGTAGATATCGCTATTTTTCCCGTGTATTCGACAGGTATGGACCCTGTCACTTCGCCACTTGAAAGGACTCCCACTGTATGGCCACGAAACTGAAAGTCACCCCAGCCACCAAGACTCGCACCAAGGGCTCGATCTATTCTGAGATCGCTGCGCACACCGGACTCACTCGCAAGCAAGTTGTTTCGGCGTTCGAGATCCTCACCACGATGATCACTTCGGATCTCGGCAAGAAGGGCTGCGGCACCTTCAACCTCTTCGGTCTCGCGAAGATGCGCACCGTTGCGAAGCCAGCGACCAAGGCACGCAAGGGCATCAACCCATTCACCGGTCAAGAGCAAACCTTCAAGGCGAAGCCAGCAAGCCGCAAGGTTCGCATTCGCGCGATGAAGGGTCTCAACGAAGCCGTCTGATCGCACACGCGATTCAGGCCTCCGCTGAAACAAACAAGCAAAGAGCCCCGCACGAGACTTCGTGCGGGGCTCTTTCGTTTGGAACTCGTCGTGCTTCGCTCCGCGCTCAGAGCGACGACGATGCTGCATGCGCGCGTGCTAGGAGCGCTGCAAGCACGCCCGCAGTTGTCCGTGTGCCTCGCGCAATCGAGCATTCGCTTCATCGAGCGTGCACGCGTGGGTTCGCATCACGATCGCAGTTTTGAGCGCGCCGTTTGCTTGCGAGAGCGCATGCATCGCTTCCGTAGCGGAATCCTGTGGAAAAAACTCGCGATAGATTCGAATCGCGCGATCGACGAGTTTGTCGTTCGTCGCAGCGAGGTCAACCATCAAGTTCCCGAAGACCTTCCCGCGCTGCACGAACACAGCAGTGCTGATGGCATTGAGCGCGATCTTTGTCGCCGTTCCAGCCTTCAGCCTCGTCGAACCCGTCAGCACTTCGGCGCCTGTTTCGAGCACGAGCCAGTGATCGCAGTGCGCGGGGCGAGTGTGCGAAGAACATGTCAAGAACGCCGTCGTTGCGCCGCGCGACTTTGCGAGTTGCAACGCGCCTAAAACATACGGCGTCGTTCCGCCCGCGGCGATGCCGACAAACGCGTCCCGCTCGTTCACAGCAAGTCGCTCGAACTCAGCCGCGATGCCATTGGGGTCGTCCTCCATGCCCTCACTCGATCTGCGAAGCGCGGCGTCACCACCAGCCATGATGCCGACTACTTGCGAAGGATCGCTTCGAAATGTTGGCGGGCATTCGCTTGCATCGAGCACGCCAAGCCGGCCCGAAGTTCCGGCTCCCGCGTAGAGTAATCGCCCCCCGTTGGCGAGCTTCGCTGCTGCGGCATCAACGAAGTGCGCGATGTGAAGCGCACATGCTTCGACTGCCGCAACGGCAGCGTGTTGATCCTGCGCGAGAAGCGTAACGATGGCGAGCGTGTCCATCGCATCAAGCGACGCGGATGCCGGATGCCGCGCTTCCGTCGCAATATGCGCGCGATTCGGAGGCAAGGTGCTCATGTGCCGCCCGCTGCTGGCGCTTCGGATGTGGGCGCGGTTTCTTGTGATGGTTCCGCGCGCATCCATCCCGTTGGTTCTGGTTTCAACGCATCAACGAGAAAGCTCCACTTCACGCTTTCGACTGCAGGCGACCAGATGCCATGTTCCGAATTCGCGAAACACATCATCGCAAAGGGGCGATTGATGGACTGCAACGCGTTCGCAAGTTCGAAGGTGTTTGCAGGATGCACATTGTCATCCACCATGCCATGGAGCAGGAGCAACTTTCCTTTGAGGTTGTTGGCGTGTTTCACGCAACTTCCAAGGTCGTATCCGCTCTCATTCTCTTGAGGAAGGCGCATGTATCGCTCGGTGTAAATCGAGTCATAGTTGCGCCAGTCCGTCACTGGTGCACCGGCAACCGCGGCGGCGAAAACTTCAGGATGTCGAATGATGCAGATCGCGGACATGTAGCCGCCGTAACTGTGCCCCGTGATTCCCATGCGCTTGCCATCGACATACTTCCGCTCCGTCGCAAGGTACGACGCCGCAGCCGCTTGATCGTCCGCGTCAGGACCGCCAAGCGCGAGGTAGGTTGCAGTCTCAAACGCCTTGCCTCGACCGGGCGTACCTCGGTTGTCCACGCGCGCGATCAAGAAACCCAGCGCAGTCTGCGGATTGCACGGGCGCCACTCATCGTTCACCAACTGAATCGTTGGCCCGCCATAGGTATCGATCACCAGCGGATAGGACTTTGATTCGTCGAAGTTCGGCGGGAAATACAATTCGCCGTAGAGATCCGTCACGCCATCGGCGGCCTTACAGGTGAAGAGTTCGCTCGGGCGAATCCCTTGCGCCGCCAGTCCTGCATCATCGCCAGTCGCGATCGTTGCGACGAGTCCAGCATGCGCGCCACTGCGTGCGTACACCAAAGTTCGTGGTGGAACCGAGTGCGACTCTGCGGTGGCGACCACAGACTCGCCATCCGGCGCGATACGGAAGTCGCTGTGATGAAGTGGTTCCGTCGTCACTCGTGTCTCACCCCCGCCACTGAGTTTCGCAACATGCAATTGCCGCTGCACGGGGTTTGCTCCGCTCGCTGCGGTGTACCAGAGGTCGCCATGCTTCTCGTCAAGAAGCACAATCTCTTGTGCAGGAAACTCGTTGCGCGTCACTTCGACGATCGTGTCATCCTTCAGCGATCGAAGCTCGTAGTTCTTGAATCCATTGGCCTCGGTCTCGAACAAGAAGTGCACACCGTCATCGAGAAACCGAACGAGCGGACTGTTCTCTTGCCAAGTTGCCTGCGACGCACGCACGACAACACGCGTCGCCCCCGTCTCTGGATTCGCAGCGAGTAACTCGACCCAATCCTGCCTGCGCGGCGCGCGATTGATCAGCAACTCGCTGCCATCCGGCGACCAACGCACATTGAAAATGTACGCAGCGCCACCATCCGCCAGCGCAGTCTCGACTTTCGTCGTGCGCTCGGTCGCGATGTCGTAGATGAGAAGCTCCGCCGTCGGATTCGGCTCACCAGGCTTCGGATACGCCTCGGAAAGCAGGCTCGAACGCGTACTCGACAATCCCCCAAGCAACCAGTAGTCCTTCACTTGAGATTCATCGAATCGGTAGAACGCGAGCTTGCTTGAGTCGGGCGACCACCACATCGCAGTCGTCTGATCGAGTTCTTCACCGTACACCCAACTTGCTGTGCCATACTTGATGCGCGAAACGCCGCCATCCTGCGTGATACGTTTCGCCTTTGGCTCTGCTGCTGCGGCCGGAGCGCTCTCGTTCGACGAGGCCGCGCGAGGTCGATCACCTTTCGCACGATCTCGCTTGGGTTTCGCAGCCGCCCCTTCCGCAGGACGCAACACAACATTTCCGTCCACCGTTGCCGCCACGAACTTTCCGTCAGGGGAAGGCTCTTCCGCAACTTGGCGACCGCGCGCGGCGCGCTTGCTTCCCGCAGGCGGATGATCGACCAACGGACCGAACCCATCCTTCGGTGCGCCAGAGTCGGAGATTTCGCCCGTCGATAGATCACAGCCATGCCAGGCTCCATCCTTCTCAAAGAACACCGACGGTCCCGCGACGGGCCAGAGGACCCTGCCGACCGTGCCACCCCCGCCTGCCCCGCTGGCAACCTGCGACATCCGACGCATGTCTTTCGCGCCAGCGAGTTGTTGCATCGGCGTATAGGTTTGCGCGTGAACGAGCGATGAAATCGCAAAGCTAAGCGCGGCGAGTGCAGTGTGTCCAAGCAGCAGTGAGCGACTCATGCCCGCAAGCGTACCGCCTGACTCACGCAATTCGCGCGGCGGCGCGGAATCGCGCGTGTCGCTGCGCGATCGCGTCAGGCGTAGCCGCGCGCAGCCCTTCAAGGCTGAATCCGCCGATGGTGAAGCTCGCCATCACGGTTCCCCAAGTGAGCGCGTCTTGCAAGATTGCGAACTCCGACGCGCCCGGCGTGAGACCTTCTCGCGTGATGTGCCCCATCATGCCGCCCGCGAAACTATCGCCAGCGCCAGTCGGATCGATGACCATCTCTTCTGTCGCAGGAAACGCAGGAACCGCCGCAACGCCATCGCGATGCACAAGAACCGCGCCGTGCTCGCCCTTCTTCACCACAACAAATCGTGGACCGTATCCAAGAATCCGCTCGCCCGCGGTGACCGCATTGCGAACTCCCGTCAAGAGACATGTTTCGCTGTCATTCAACACGAGTCCATCCACCTCAGCGAGCAACTTCATAAGTTCATCGTGCGCGATGTTGATCCAGAGATCCATCGTGTCAGCGATCGCAAGCTTGCGCTTGGGGAGTTGCGTCAGAAGACCGCGTTGCACGCTCGGGTGCGTATTGCCAAGAAAGACAAACGAGCTGTCTGCGAACACACTCGGCACCATTGGCGGTGCTTCCCCAACAACGCCGAGATCGGTGAAAAGCGTTTCGCGGACATTGAGATTTTCAAGGTACTTCCCACCCCATGCGAAGGTCTGGCCTTGCGCGCGCGTTTCAAGTCCTCGCAAGTCAGCGCCGCGCACCGCTTCAAGTATCGCGCGATGTTCCGCTGGCCAATCGCCGCCAACAACACCCACCACTCGAACAGGGGTGAACGGAGCGGCGGCCGCCGCGAAGTACGCCGCGCTTCCGCCAAGCACGCGCTCCCTCCGAGCGGACGGAGTCTCAACCGTGTCAATACCGATAGTGCCTGTGACGATGAGCGACATAAGTTTCCTGTGGACGCTTTCGCGCTAGTGCTCTTGCCGAACGAAAGACCGAGCCCATCCAAATCCGAGTGACACGCCCACGAGTGAGCCCACGGCCCAATCCATCGGCATCACGAAGAGAAGGCTCGGCAGTTTGCTCCCAACGAAGAGATCTGCGGGAGCGTGCAACCCGTTGAAGACGAAAAATGCCTGACCGAGAGCAGCTGCGAAAAGAGGTGCCGCCACGAGCATGACAGGCTGCGTCTGCGGCGCGAGAACTCGCGCGATCACGCCAACAACAAGGCTCCCCACGATTGCAGCACCGATCGCCTGACCCTTCATGGCATTCGCCACGAGCAGCGACGCAAGCACCGGTGCCGCGACTCCCGCAAACCAACTCTTCACCGCCGATCGACCCCATGGCGAATCGATGTCCTCCTCATGCGCGAGAGGGAAATCAGGAAGTCGTCCAGAGACGCGAAAGATGATGATCGATGCGAGCGCGAGCAGCACAGCCCACAACGCGGTTTCGAGCGGCATGAGCCGCATCGGACTTGGACCAAAGACGAAGTCCTCCACCGTTCCGCCGCGCATGGACAAGACGCCAAGACCCGCGCCAACAACGAATATTCCGACGAGTGCGTTGACGAGACGACCAACGATCGCGCCGATGCCGACCATGACCGCAAAGGACACAAGCAGCGCGGCGATGCCAAGCAGCGGTCGCACACTGTCGCTCACGAGTGGGCCTGGAACGCCACGATCACTCAATAGTGGCGAGACGGCAATCACGCTGACCACGCTCGCACCGATGATGCCCGCGATGAGCACCGCGACGCGGCGAGGTGCGGATTCAGCCTGAGGTTGTGCCTGAGGTTGCATGAAGGGCGAAGTGTAGCAATCAGCGTCGCGAGGATGATCCGTCGCATCGCGGCCCGCTTTCCGTTGGACGAGTCGCGAGAGCGAATGTGCTAGGCTTCATCCTCACGAGTGGAAATCCCCATGCAAACCGCATCTACGACACCACTCATCCTCGACGGAAACGCACTGACGATCGACACCGTCGTTCAGGTTGCGCGCGAAGGTCGTGCTGTCGAACTCGGATCTGTCGCACGAACCGCCATCGAGCGCGCGCGCGCCGTGATCGAGCGCAAAGTTGCGACAGGCGAAGCGATCTATGGCCTCAACACCGGCTTTGGTTCGCTGAGCCATGTCCGCATCGAGAAGGATCAGATCAAGGCACTCCAAGCCAACATCGTGCGATCGCATGCAGCGGGCGTTGGCGAGCCCCTTCCCGTCGAAACAGTGCGCGCGATGCTGCTGTGCCTCGCGGCAAGTCTCGCGCGCGGCGCATCCGGCGTGCGGCTCGAGACCGTGCAACGGATTATCGCGATGCTCAATGCGCGCATCACGCCGGTGATTCCCAGTCGTGGATCCGTAGGCGCGTCGGGAGATCTGGCGCCGCTCGCACACGCTGCACTCGCGCTCCTTGGCGAAGGTGAAGTGCACTTGGGCGGCGAGCGAATGCCGACAGCGCACGCGCTGACCAAGCTCTCCCTTGCACCACTCGCGCTCGAGGAAAAGGAAGGCCTCGCGCTGCTGAACGGCACGCACTTGATGGCGGGCATGGGCGCGCTCCTTGTTGCAGACCTTCGTCAACTCTTTGACGCTGCAATCGTCGCGGGCGCATTGGCATTCGATGCAGCCAAAGCGAGTGACTCGTTTCTTCATCCCGCGCTCCATGAACTTCGCAAGCAGCCTGGACAACTCGCCGTCGCCCAACGACTTCGCTCGCTCACCGAGGGAAGCGCAATTCTCAAGAGTCATCAGAACGCCGATGACTTCCGCGTCCAAGACCCGTACTGCTTGCGCTGCATGCCACAAGTTCTTGGCGCGGCGAAAGACGCGATCGACTACGCAGCGTGCGCAATCGAACGAGAACTCGGCGCAGTCACCGACAACCCGCTCGTCGTTGGAGAGCAACTCGTTTCAGGTGGAAACTTCCACGGCATGCCGCTCGCGATTCCACTCGATGTGCTCGCGATCGCGGTGTCGCACATCGCAGGCATCAGCGAGCGCCGCACCTTCTGGGTGCTCGCAGCACAAGATCGCTATGTCGCGCACACGCCGTACCTCGCGTCAACTCCAGGATTGCATTCCGGTCTCATGATCGCGCAGTACACGGCTGCGGCATGCGTGAATGAAATCGTGACGCTGTGCAATCCTTCGAGCGTTGCGAATGTCGTGACGAGCGCAGGCATCGAGGACTACAACAGCTTCGGGCCCGCGTCGGCGCACAAACTCAAGCAATGCATCGCACGGGCGACGAGCGTCATCGCGATCGAAGTGCTCACCATGTGCGAAGGCATTGACGCGCATCGGCCACTGCGCTCTTCGCCTGCGTTGGAATCAATCCACGCGAAGGTCCGCGCGATCGTGCCGCGATTGACCGGCGACCGAAGCCCCGCGCCTGACATCGCAGCGATCGAAGCGATGATGCAACGCGGCGAGTGTTCATCCATCAGCAGACGCTGATACGACTACATCAGTTGCGACTCGACGCTCAACTTGTTCCTTCGAACAGCCTCCGGCTCAGAACTTCGAGCCCGTGATGAAGCTTCGTTGTTCAACTTTGATAGACGCGGCATTCGAAGTGTTTTGAGCCCACTGAAGTTGAAGATCGCCGGCAGTTGCGCCGTTGACCACGATTCCTTGGAACTCAAACATGCCGATTTGGTTTGCGGTCACTGGCAACACAACAGTGGTGCCCGACGCAACGATCACGCCTCCGCTGGCATAGGTGGACGTCGATTCGAAGTATTCGCCGTGCCAACGGATGGTTGCACCTGAGGGAACGGCCAATGTGAGCTTGATGTCTGGCGTCGCACTCGTGGAACTAATGATCAAGACCCCTCGGAACTCTACTGCGTCGCTCGCAACCAGCGGGAGTTTGATGACATCGTCGTTCTGAAGCGTTGTGCTTGACGACACACTCTCATCCTGCGTCTTACGAATTCGGTAATCGAGGATTGAGCCGGCAGGACCTGTTGCACCAACATCGCCCTGCGGACCTTGAGCTCCAGTGAGACCAGTTGCGCCTTGAGCACCAGTTGCACCTGTCGCGCCAACTTCGCCTTGAGGACCTTGAGCTCCAGTCAGACCTGTTGCGCCTTGAGCGCCAGTTGCGCCAACGTCGCCCTGCGGACCCTGAGCTCCGGTTGCGCCTGTTGCGCCGACTTCACCTTGAGGACCCTGTGCGCCTGTCGCACCAGTTGCACCAGTGAGACCCGTCGCACCAACTTCACCTTGCGGACCTTGAGCTCCAGTAGCGCCTGTTGCACCAACTTCACCTTGCGGACCTTGAGCTCCGGTTGCACCAGTGAGACCTGTTGCACCGACTTCGCCCTGCGGACCTTGAGCTCCGGTTGCGCCTGTTGCGCCGACATCCCCTTGTGGGCCTTGGGCACCAGGGGCACCTTGAGCGCCTGGAGCACCAGGGGCGCCCTGACCGTTTGCGCCTTGAGGACCTTGCGCGCCCGTCGCACCAACTTCACCTTGAGTTCCCTGCGGGCCGACAGGGCCTGCCGCGCCTCGCGCTCCGGGTGCACCCGGAGCACCGTCAGCACCAGCCGGACCTGGAATACCTTGTGGTCCTGCGTTTCCTGAGAGCGCGAAGAGCGCCGTTGGAGTCGGCATCACGGCTTGACGCGGTGTAAGTGTAGTTCCGTTGACCTGCACTTCGAGCCAACGCTTGGTTGATCCGAACACTCCACCGAAATCGAGATCAACCGAGAAGTTTCCATCAAGGATCTCATGCGCGATCGCCGTCATCTCGGGACCAACTCGCGCTCCACCGACCGCACTATCGAACAGCCTGAATCTCAAATCAAAGTTGCCGTTCGCCGCCAATCCGTTCTGCTTCAGGAGCCCTTGATACGTGAAGGCGGTCCCGACGGGTGTTCCATCACCCGCCAACGCGCGCCCGACTGGTGCGAGCACGAGTGAGGCGATCAAGGTCACAACAATCTGAAATCGAAACTTGGTGCTGAACAACATAGTACTTAGGTTCCAACGGTTTTTTACAGGCGCACAACCTTACGCAGACACAGCATGAGCGCGCAATCGCAAAACTTAATCATGACTTAGCTTTGACGTCACGGACCGAGATGATTAGGAATCACACCGCAATCGAACGGGGATTTGAGATGCACCAAAACTCAGCAATGTCAAACACTTCGGTTGACAAACGATGAGTTTGGCGAATCATTGGCTCGCATCGAATCGAAAGTTCTCCGATAAGTGTTCAGTCCGCGCGCCCTCTCTTCTAGAACGCACTCCATGCAACATTCCTTACAAACGATTAGCTCCCTTCACGCGATCATTACCATCCGACAGAGCCTTGCTAATGTCGGGCGCACAACGATTGGTGCGATCGCGATCGTCCTCCTTGTTGGCGGAACCACTTTCGCTCAAGACGCGGACCCTTTTGAGATTTCAAACTCCCCGACCTCTGGCGGAGGTGGGATCTCGTCCGGAGGCGAGTTCGTCATGGTCGGCAGTGTCGGGCAGGCTGTGACTGGACCAACCCACGGAGGCGAGTTCGAGTTCCACAGCGGCTACCTGGCCGCTGAGTGCATTTGTGATCAGGGCGATGCCAACTGCGACGGCAATGTGGACGCGGAAGATCTCACTGCCGTGCTTTCGCATTGGGGTGCCTGCCCAGACCTAAACCCAGGATGCGAAGGCGACCTCACCAACGACGGAGTCGTCGACGGGAGCGATCTCACATTCGTCCTCTCAAACTGGACTTGAGTGTGACGCTGCGCTGCTCGACCTGCGAGTTGCGGGCGACTGCGGAGTCGCACGCGAAATCCCCCGCAGGATGCCCCGCGCTGATTGACGCGGCCGATGCGATCTGGGGCGATGTTGGCCAACATCGCATGCCACCCATCAATCAACACAGAACCATCGCGCGGGGCTTTCGCGGGGGCCATGACTTCTCCAATATTGCGAACAGTCTCCTCTCGTGGCTCGGGTGATCCACTCAAAGGCGACGCCTCCTTTGGGTTTACAATCATGCGAATGACGACTGCAACGGCAACCGCGCGCGAAGTTCGCGCTCCTCGTGGAAACGACCGAGTGTGCTCATCGTGGGCCGCCGAAGCAGCGATGCGCATGCTGATGAACAACCTCGACGCAGAAGTCGCGGAGCGACCTGGAGACTTGGTTGTCTATGGCGGTCGCGGCCAAGCCGCGAGAAGCTGGGAAGCATTTGATGCGATTGTCCATTCGCTGCGCGGCCTCGCCATGGATGAAACACTCCTCGTGCAGAGCGGGAAGCCGGTCGGCATCGCGAGGACAACTCCCGACTCGCCCCGCGTCCTCATCGCCAACTCGAATCTCGTTCCACATTGGGCCACGCAGCGACACTTCGATGAGCTCGCGCAGAAGGGGCTGATCATGTTCGGCCAGATGACTGCGGGGAGTTGGATTTACATCGGCACGCAAGGCATCGTGCAAGGGACCTACGAAACCTATGCCGAGTGCGCGCGTCAGCACTTTGGCGGCTCGCTAAGAGGCACGCTGAATGTGACTGGTGGCTGCGGTGGGATGGGCGGCGCGCAACCGCTCGCAATCACCATGAATCAAGGCGTTTGCCTCATTGCAGACATCGCCCGCGAACGACTCGAGAAGCGCGTGCATGATCGATACCTCGACGAGGTTGTGCTCGATCTTGATGGCGCGATTGATCGCGCACTTGAACTCAAGGCGAAGGGGCAAGGCGTGTCTGTCGGCTGGCTCGGCAACATCATCGATCTCTTGCGCCGCTTGTCCGAGCGCGGCATCACGCCCGACACCCTCACGGATCAAACGAGCGCGCACGATCCGCTGCACGGCTATTACCCCGAATCGATGACGCGCGAAGCCGCCGATGCACTCCGCGCGAGCGATCCTAAGGAGTACACCGCGCGGTCGATGCAATCCATGGCCGAACATGTGCGACTGATGGTCGCGCTCATGCGCAAGGGCGCAAAGACATTCGATTACGGCAACAACATCCGCCAGCGCGCATTCGATGCTGGATACGCCGATGCATTCGAGTTCCCTGGCTTCGTGCCCGCCTACATTCGCCCGCAGTTCTGCGTCGGTCGCGGACCATTCCGTTGGGTCGCACTGAGTGGAGACCCACAAGACATCAAGACGACCGACGATGCACTGCTCCAACTTTTTCCGCAGGACAAATCGCTGCATCAGTGGATCACGATGGCACAAGAACGCATCGCGTTCCAAGGCCTCCCCGCCCGCATCTGCTGGCTTGGCTACGGCGAACGGCACAAGGCTGGCCTTCTCTTCAACGAACTCGTGCGCACAAAGAAGGTCAAAGCACCCATCGTGATCGGACGAGATCATCTTGATTGCGGATCCGTTGCGAGTCCGAATCGAGAAACAGAAGGTATGCTCGACGGAAGTGATGCCATCAGCGATTGGGCGATTCTCAACTTCGCGCTCGCGACGGCGTCAGGCGCGAGTTGGACGAGTTTCCATCACGGCGGCGGCGTTGGCATCGGATATTCGCAGCATGCAGGACAGGTCATCGTTGCGGACGGCACGGATGAAGCGGCGCGCCGACTCGAACGCGTGCTCACAAACGATCCCTTGATGGGCGTGCTTCGACATGCTGACGCCGGATACAAGATCGCACGAGATTGCGCGGATCGCCACGGCATCCAAATCCCCTGCGCACGCTGATTTCGAGCGGTTCACGCGCTCGCGCGGCGAATGCGGTCGTGCAGCGCAACCCACAATCCACCTCGCTCCTGTGGAATGACGATGAACACTGCGCTCGCGCCGGATCGTTCGGCCTCGCGAAGCGCTGCGTAGAACCGCTGCGCGTACGCCTGCGCCTCACATGGCATCTCCACCTTGATATGCGGTGCGGACACTTCATCCGTCGCAAAGCCGATCACTACGGTTCGAACCGTTTGGTTGAAGAGTCGTCGCGTGAGTGTGTCTGCCTTCACGCTTTCGCAGGGCAAACTCGGCGCGTAGTGCTTGGCCATTGTCCCCGGACTTGCGTCTTGCTTCGTGAGATGCGGCATGGTGACCGCGCCAATGATCGGCGAGAGATCATGCTCGCCGATTGCGCCTGGACGCAGCACCATCGGTCGCGCGCGGCTGAGATCAAGCACCGTTGACTCGATGCCGAAGCTGCACGCGCCACCGTCAAGAATCAGCAGATCGTCGATGTCCTTGAACTCCTCCGCGACATGCTGCGGAGTCGTGGGAGAGATGTGTCCTGATCGGTTTGCACTCGGCGCACTCAGTGCAGAACCAAACGCTTCGAGCACCGCAAGGGCAACCGGGTGCGCAGGTGCGCGAACGGCAACTGTGCCGCGTCCACCCACGCCAACCGCTGCGATCTCGGGTCGCCGAGGAAGCACGATGGCGAGCGGGCCAGGCCAGAACTTTGCCGCGAGTTTTTCCGCGCGGGCGTCGAAGCCAAAGGTCGTCCGCTTCGCCATGGCAACATCAAGTACATGCGCAATGAGCGGATTTGATGCGGGCCGACCCTTCATCGCATAGACGGCAGCGAGCGCTTGCTCGTTGCCGGAATCACAGAAGAGACCGTACACCGTTTCGGTTGGCATCGCCACGCACTTGCCAGTCTTGAGCAGGCGCGCTGCTTCTTCGATCACAGCCGGCGTTGGCGTTTCAATTCGCGGCAATCAGGGGTGACTCGCAGAAGAGGTGGAAGAAGGCAACTCGCCAAAGCTCGACGAGGTTCGCGTGGCATGCTCCGACAACTCAAGCACTTCGATGTGGTGCATCTCAAGGCCATCACCCATCGCTTCGTGGAGGCGCGCGACGCTGATCTGATACGCCGCAAGTGCACCGACGAAAACATTCTGACTCTGCGCCAACGCATGCTGCGTCTGAAACTTCAGTTGCAGGAACTCTGGCGTCAACGCGGCAAGCGTGCTCTCATCGACGAGCAACGCCCGAAGATTCTCCGCCTGCGCAAGGCGCGTCTGCCGATTCTGTTCCACAAGTTGGCGGTAGCTCACGCAATCCACGAGCGCGTTTTTCACTGCGAGCGTCGCCTGTTGCACTGCAGTTCGATACTGAATGACCGCTTGCGATCGCTGGAGTCGCGCCTGCCGATACGCACTTTCTGCAGCGCGATTGCCAATTGCTTGGCTGAACTGCAGTCCCGCTGCGTAGTCGACGAAGTCGCCTCCAACAACCTGATCGAATGAACTCGCGATGCCGCCGTCAAGACCGAACCATTGCACCTGTGTCGCGAGATCGAGTTGCGGCAGCCGCCCGTTGTCCGTCACAACCACGCCGATGCTGGCCGTGTCAACGCCGATCAACGCAGCCTCCACAGTCGGGTTGCGCTCGAGCGCAGTCGTCATCGACGCACGAAGATCTGCTTGAAACGGCGTGGCGAGTGGGAAGTCACTCGGCACGATGTTCGCGTCGCCACCCACTGGAAGTTCGTCGGCATGCATCAAGGCCTTCAGCGCATTGGATGCGACTTGCACCGCGCGCTTGGCATCGAGGACCGCGGCCTTCCGCTGTTCAACCGTCGCCACCGCGTTCGCGTACTCCGACAGCGTCGCGTCAAAGGCTCGGCGCTTCGCGAGAACATCACGCACCTCCGTGCCAACCTCCACCAACCACTGTGCGGTGACAAGCTGGTTGCGCGCCTGGACGAGTGCCCAATAGGTGCTCTCAGTATCAAACGCAATCTTCAGCAGTTGAGCACGCAAACTCTGATATGAGGCTCGATCCTGATTCTGCGCAACATGCACTTGCGCGAGATTGACTTCACTCCCAAAACCGCGCATAAGAGGCTGCGTAAAGCCAAGCGTGACCGCCGATTGGTACGCGGGATCGGGCGTGTAGTACGCCGTGTCGAGGTTGTCGACGAAGTTCTCCGACGCACCGACCGTGAAGGTCCCACCGCCCTCAAGTTGCTTCTGGAGATTTGTCGACAGTTGCCAGTCATTCTGATTCGTGACGGATGGAATGACGGTGCCCGAAAGCCCTGGGAAAATGATCCCCACCGAAGGCTGCTCGATCCGCTGGTACCCCGTCGCCGCACCAAGTACCCAGTCAAACGCCGCCTCAGCTTGGACGATCTGCGCGACCGAGACCGCTTTCTGCAACTGAGCGTTCTGCACGGAGAGATTGTTCGCGACAGCTGTCTGAATCGCGGTCGCAAGTGACAGCATGACCTGCTCACAGGGCTCCGAGCTCGTCCCATGGAGCGGTATCCCAACATCGAGACTCGGCCCGATTTCGCTCAACTTAGGGCCAAGGGCATCAAGCTCGTCCTTCCGCGCGGCGAGCATGGATGCAACCTCTCCCCCAGTGGCATCGAGGATTGGGCCGCCACCAGGCGGGATGAGGGCGATCTGCGTATCGGCGGATCGGTCGAGGGCGAGTCTCAACTGTTCAGACGCGAGGTCGGGGTCGGTTCCTTCGAGGGGGGATCGGCACCCGAAAATCAAGGCGCCGAGCAGCACAGCGCTCGCGATGTTTCGAACCGAGCCGCGGGGGAAAGAGAGGTCTTCAGATGATCGGTACATGAGGGAGAAGTCCGGACGATATCACCTCGGAACTCACCGCGACTCTCCGTCCAAAAGTGCCTTCCGCACGGAGCGGAGCGCGACTACACTGCGGGCTATGAAGATCAGGACGATCCTCTCGGCAATTCTTGCGCTCGCAAGCGCCTCGCCTTTGTTCGTCGTCTGCACGGATGCACACGCACTCCCGCAGGCTCCGAGCGCAACCACAAAGGCGCCCGCGAAAGAACCCTATGTGGCGATCGTGACGCAAAGCGACACACTCGTGCGTTCAGGCCCAAGCGTCGAGAGCGCGTACCCCTTTGGCAAACTCCCGCAAGGCGCAGTGTTGTTCGTGAGCGAAGAGAGCCTCGGTTGGGCGCGTGTCGCGCTCACGGGCGACACGTTCACTGGCTGGTTCGGATATGTGCCTGCGTCAGCTGCCGCAGTTGCGAATGACGATGGGTCCATGCTTTCGATCACGGGTCGCAGCGAAGTTCGCGCACCTAACTTCGAAGCCAACGGCGATCCTGAGAAGAGTTTCAAGATGATCGCTCCGCTCGGCGATGGTGATGTGCTTGAGATTCTCGAAGTCGTGAAGGGCGAACGCGGCAACTTCTATGCAGTGAAGCTCCCTGCGAAGGCAACGGGTTGGGTCAACGCGAGCGCCTTGCGTCCGGCAACTCCCGCAGAGTCAGCAAGCGCAACTCCAGCCGCGCCGTCACCACGACCCATCGCGACTCCAACGACCACGCCAGCTGCAGCGATGCCAGCAACGGAGACAACTCCGTCAACCACGACGACACCGGATCTGAGTGGTCCTCGACCGATCACCGATCCACCGACAACGATCGTTCCGACGCCTGCCGAAACAATCACGCTCACGCCCCCGGATGATGCTTCGACTCCAGCGCCCTCGACAGCAGTGGACAGCACGACTGCGCGCAATCTTGCAGCAGCGAAGGCGCGAGCAGCAACCTACGAAGACCTCGAAAAGCTCTGGGCCAAACTGCGCAAAGCACCCGTGGAGTCTGCGGAGCTGACCCAATTGCGTGAGCGCTACCTCGCGTTTGCAGAAGATCCAGCAACTTCGTCGATTCGCGCGAGTCTCGCGCAAACTCGCGCGTCGCAGATCGCGCTGCGCATGGAAGTTCAAGACTCGATTCTGGAACTCGCAAAGCTCAAAGCCAAGTCGAACGCGAGCGTTGATGGCATCGCGAATCTCGAGCTCGCGCTCCTGAATCGCAAGGGATATGACGCGGTCGGTCGACTCAATGCGTCGCTGGTCTACGACGGTGAGCGACTCCCCTTGCTCTATCGTTTGATGGACAATGTCACCGGTCAAACGATCGCGTACATCGTCCCAGCGTCGGCCTTTGACCTCTCATCGATGCTCGGCTTACTGGTTGGAATCAAGGGCCCCATCGAGTACGACGGGGCGCTGCGCCTTAACACGCTCTCGCCAAGCGCGATCGATGTGCTTGCCAGCACACAGACGCCGCCGCAGACCTCAACAACTCCCCCGGCGCCAGCGGTCACCGCGACAGGCGAGACGACGACCACCACGACCGATACTGATGAAAACAAGTGAGTCCTCGCGAACGCGCATGCTCTGCGCTATGATTCGCGCCCGTCATTCGGGGCGTTAGCTCAATTGGCAGAGCGATGCCTTTGCAAGGCATAGGTTAGCGGTTCGACTCCGCTACGCTCCACTCCGAAACGATCCGACCTCGCACCTCGTGCGAGGTCGGATCGTTTCGTGTCAGCCGATTTCCGCTCGAATCACTCCAGCAAACACACGCGCTCCCATGCGCAGAGCAAAGCGAAACGCATTCCTCAGTCCGGCACAAACGCTCCGCGTGGAAACGCACTTGTCGGCGCGTGCTGCAGAGGGCGGCCTCCAGCTGAGCGACGCGCTCGCGGTGATCTTTGTTGAAGGCGAAACGGAGCGAATCGTGCTTCGCACACAGACGGCCGTCGAGCAAGAAGGGATTTGCGTTCTCGACTTCGGACAGATTGGCCTCGAGTCCCTTCTGCGCTCGGCGGACGCTCACGATTGCCCGTGGCATGTTCTTGTGGACGGTGACGAAGCTGGAGCGCACTACGCCAATACTGCCCGCCGTTCGCTTCGAAGGCGCTCCCCTGCCTCTCACATCACCGTCTCGGACCACTCGACTTTCGAACATGCGTTGTGGGAGAGTGGGTACCGAGAGGCACTTCTCGCCGTCGCTCGTGAGCACGGCGTGGAGTTGCAGAATGACTCACTCGACGCAATGCTCCGCGCTGCTCGCCTCAAGTTGCCCAAGCCACTACTTGTCGAGACGGCGATTCGCCGCGCCCGCGCGTGCGACGCGAATCTGGAACTCCCCTCCAAGATGCGTGCCGCGATCCTCGCGGTGCGGAAGCTCGCAACGCAATCGTCGGGCTAACCTCTCGCGTCCGCGTAGATACTCGCCGTTGCGATGACGGCCGTCTCGATACGGAGAATGTGCGCCCCGAGCGAGGCGATGTCAGTCCCGAGTGCGCGGAGTGCATCCACTTCGTATGGCGAGAACCCACCTTCTGGCCCTATCCACACCGTGACACCGGCATCGGAAGTCTTCTCTCGCGCCGCACGCAACGCCGTGCCCATTGGCTTTGCCTCGGCATCGGTGTGCGCCATGATGCTGTAGGCCCCGCGCGCCTGCTCACGCAACGCTACTGCATCGAGCGCTCCTCCCTGAGCGAGTTCGGGTGCCCATGTTCGCTTCGATTGCTTGCACGCCTCAAGAAGAATGCGGTTCCAGCGCTCCGTGCGCGCAAGTTTTTCTTCATCGACGACGCTTCGCTCACAATCGATTGGAAGGAATCGATCGACTCCCGCTTGCGTTCCCATGTCCAGAAGCGTTGCGAGGCGATCACCTTTGGGAACGGCAAACGCGATGGTCAACGGTCGGGTTGAGCGCGGCGTCAACGCACTCGAAATCACGCGCGCACATCGCTCTCCGTGTCGCGAGCGGCCATCGATGATTTCCGCGACCGCCGTGGCGCCTGCGCCATCCATGAAAGTCACGATGTCACCCGTGCCGAGTCGCCGCGAGCCAATCGCGTGCTTGGCTTCGCTCGCGGGAATGTCGATCAAACTTCCAACCGCGCCGAGTATCGGCGAGTAGATCCACACATCAGCCATGCGTCCCTGCTCCTTCCTGCGAAGCGTACACATCAAATCGAACGAGTGTTCCATGCGTCGACCATGATGGGAGAACGCCCGCAAAGTCTCCTGCATGATCAGGTCGCTTCACGATGACTCGCGCGACGCCCGTGGCGCGCGCGGATGCGAGGAGCGTGCGCTCCGAGTCCACGCGCACCTCGAGGGTTGGCATCCCGAGAAGCTCCTTCAACACTTGCATCTCCTTGGGCGGAAGCGCGCTCTTCTTGCGTTTGGGGGGAAACATGGGGTCGAGCAAAATGGCGGTCGACGGCGTCGTGAAACCACGCGCGCGAAGTGATGCAAATGCGACTTCGGCGTCCATCGCGTGTAACTCGATTCGACTTGCGATCGCGCGAAGCGCATCGTCGCGCAAGGCTCTCGTCAGACCATCATGTGCGAGCGCATGGACGAACGGATCGCGTTCGACTGCGAACACCTGACGACCGGAAGCCGCAATCAACCACGCGTCGCCAAGAAGTCCCGCCGTCGCATCGACCACATGCGCGGCATCGCCAAGCGCCCGCAACATCGGTTGACGCCGCAACGCAAGGGCCGAGCCAAGCGCGATCGCGCCGAGATCCACTCGGATTCCGAGCCCCAGTCGATCTTGGACGCGCCGAAGTTCAAGTCGATCCGCAGCATCGCGCGCGAGCACATGGGTCGCAGACCCCACGCATGAGGCCGGGAGCGCCGCGAAGAGCGGGTCGGAGCGAGGAATCTCGATGGAAACGGCAGCGGGCATGGTGTCGCGAGAGGGACGGCAATCGGGAAAGTAGTCGACAAAGGCACTTTGTACACTCGCCAAAATGCCAGCGACCGTCTCTCCATCGCCCGTCTACAGCAACATCCTCGAGATGATCGGCAACACCCCGATGCTTGAGTTGAAGCGATTCGACATCGGCCCCTGCCGACTCTTCGTGAAAATGGAATGCCTCAACCCAGGGAATTCCATCAAGGATCGCATCGCGGTCACGATGATCGAAGCGGCGGAGCAGTCCGGCAAACTCCGACCCGGCGGGCGCATTGTTGAAGCCACGGCTGGGAACACTGGGCTTGCGCTCGCGCTCGTCTCGAGCCAGAAGAACTATCGCTTGACGGTAGTCATGCCGGACAAGATGAGCGACGAAAAGATTTCACATCTGCGCGCGATGGGCGCGGAAGTGATTCTTACAAGATCCGATGTTGCGAAGGGGCATCCGGAGTATTACCAAGACATTGCAGAGCGCATTGCGCGAGAGGATCCCGATGCATTCTTCGTGAATCAGTTTGCGAACCCCGCAAACGCGCAAGCGCATTACGAATCAACCGCGCCAGAGATTTGGGCGCAGATGGATGGACGCGTCGACGCCTTCATCGCGGGCGTTGGCTCGGGCGGAACCGTGAGCGGCATGGGGCGCTACTTCAAGGAGCGAAATCCCGCGTGCGAGATTGTCTTGGCGGACCCTGTCGGTTCCATTCTCGCGCCACTCGTGCGCGAAAAGAAAACTGTTGCACCAGGCGCTTGGCTTGTAGAAGGGATCGGCGAGGACTTCATTCCATCGATTCTCGACATGACGCTCATCGACAAGGCGTACGCGATCACCGATGCCGAGTCGTTTCAAGTTGCGCGCGATCTTCTCCGCCTTGAGGGCGTGTTGGCAGGCTCGAGCGTCGGCACCCTGCTCGCCGCAGCATTGAAGTACTGCCGCGAACAAACCACCCCAAAATGCGTCGTCACCCTCATCTGCGACAACGGCGCGAAGTACCTGTCCAAGATGTTCAACGACTTCTGGATGGTCGACAACGGATTCATTGAACGACCGACCTATGGGGATATCCGTGATCTCATCGCGCGACGGCACTTGAATCACGAAGACTTCTGCCTCACTCCGGAAGTCCCTATCGCCCAAGCAATCAAGCGCATGCGCATGTACTCCGTCTCACAGATGGCCGTCCTCGACGCACACGACCGCGTCGTCGGCATTCTCGATGAGAGCGATGTGCTGCTCGCACTCGTGCGCGACCGTGATTGCTCGGCGAGCCCCGTCCGCGACTTCATGTCGAGTCGCGTGGAGACCATCAAGCCGACCTCGAGCGTGAATGATCTCATTCCGATCTTCCGAGCCGATCGCGTGGCGGTTGTCGCCGACAACAAGCATTTCTACGGTCTCATTACCAAGATCGATCTCATCAACTACCTCCGCAAGCAACTCTGAGTTTCTCCTATGGCTACTGGTTCACATCATCCTGCGACCGACTGCATTCACGGTGGACAGCACCCCGATCCATCCACCGGCGCGGTCATGCCGCCGATTTTTACGAGCTCGACCTTCATCCAAGAGTCGCCGGGCGTTCACAAGGGGTTTGAGTACTCACGAAGTCACAATGTCACGCGGTTTGCGTTTGAGCGTTGTCTCGCGAGTCTTGAGTGCTCGGGCCTGAGTGAGTCCGATGAGCGCACGATGGGCGGATTCGCCTTTGCCTCCGGCCTCGCGGCGATCGCCACCGCGCTCGAGCTTGTCGATGCTGGCAGCACAATCGTTTGCATGGACGATGTCTACGGCGGGACGAACCGCCTGTTGAATCGGGTTCGCGCGCGGAGTGCGGGTTACAAAGTCGTGCACGCAGACCTGAGTGACACCAAGAGCGCGACGGCGATCATCAGCCAACATCGACCGAAGATGGTTTGGCTTGAAACGCCCACGAATCCGACGCTCAAGCTTGTTGATGTGCGCAGCGTGTGCGAAGCGGCCAAGTCGGTTGGTGCGATTTCTGTCGTCGACAACACCTTCGCGACGCCCATGTTGACGCGGCCACTGCAACACGGCGCGGACATCGTGATGCATTCCACGACGAAGTACATCGGCGGACACTCCGACACCGTAGGCGGCGCACTCGTCACTTCGTCTAAGCCAATCGCTGAACAACTGCGATTCCTACAAAATGCAATCGGCAGCGTCATGGGGCCCTTCGATGCGTACCTCTCGCTTCGCGGACTCAAGACACTGCACTTGCGCATGGAGCGCCACTGCGCAAGCGCACTCTCGATCGCAACGAGGCTCGAAGCGCACCCCAAGGTTGCAAAGGTTGTGTATCCGGGACTCTCGAGTCATCCACAGCACGCGCTCGCGTCTACGCAAATGCGTCTCGATGGAACCCCGGCGTTCGGAGGCATGATCACCATCTTCCTCAAGGGCGGCATCGCAGAGAGCCGTCGCTTTCTCGAGGCGGTCCACTTGTTCGCGCTTGCCGAAAGCCTTGGCGGCGTCGAGAGTCTCATCGAACACCCTGCGATCATGACACATGCGAGCGTGCCCACCGCGATGCGAGAGCAACTCGGCATCAGCGATGCACTCGTACGCCTCAGTGTCGGTATTGAGCATGTTGAGGATCTGTGGAATGACCTCAACCACGCGCTTGCGAAGGTCTAACTCCGCGTTACCTTGAGATCATGCGTCTCTTCTGCTGCGTCACGGCCTGCTTGCTTGCGTCCGCCTCCCAAGTCGCACGCGCGGACGATCCACCAGTTTCGCCGCCCGCGACGCTGCTCGCTGGTCCCGCTGCAGGCGAGATGCAACGGAGTGATCCCACGCTTCTCACGCTTGACTTCGACGGCCACCTTGAGCACATCGTCGGAGAACCTGGATTTGAAGCGATGCGCCGGATTGGTCTCACGCCCGAGCAGCAGGCGGCGCTCTCGAAAGTAGACCAAGAACGAACCACGCAGTTCAACGCGATCGCGACGCGGGCGCTTCCACAGTTGATTGCCCTCGAGGGCATCGAAGCGAGATTGCAAGGGTCCTTCCGAACTCGCAGCGGGGCGCTCATTGATTTGGCCCGCGCGTACCTCGCAACCCGCAAGATCGTGCACCGCGCCAGCGCGCTCGATGCTCTTGCAGCGACAGGCGCCTTTGACGCGTCGCAACTTGCCACTGCTCGCAGCATGGTCGCCGCATACGAGAAAGCGCTTCGCCTCGAGATCGCGAACGCCACACCAAACCTCTCGGAACAGGAACTAGAGCGACGCGCACACATCGCGATGTTGCTCGAGCTCCTCCAAGAAGGCATCGCGACACGAGCGAAGGCAGGCGAAGAGGAGTTTGATCGGCTCAGCGAGGCCGTGCAACTCACACCCGCGCAAGCGGAGCGCGTCAAATCGATCTTCGCTCCGATCGCGGTGCAGGAGTACCTTGGGAATCGAGTTGGACTTCTCGATCGAGTGCATGCCATGCTTGAAGCGAGCCGCGAATTGACCGCGGTACAACGCGAACGCGCGTGGAAGTACATCAAGGACGAAGCTCGCGCGGTCGAGCCATCGCCGTCAGGGAACCCCGCTCGGGGTTTGCCCACGTTGCGCGACTGAGGCATTCCAGCGACCATCGCGCCAAGTGGCTAATGTTGGATCCACTCGGAAGAGCGTCCCGAGGTTTGAAACATCAATCTCGATGAGAGGTGCCCCTTGTGTCACGGCGACATCGACGGACACCGCCCGTGGAGAAGGTGTAATGAGCGCCGCCTCAAGCAGCAACATGCGACGGAGTGTTGCATTGTCGAGCGTCGGTCGAACACCGCCGCGTAGGGTTCGGCATTCACGCAAGAACCCCTCAGCTCCGCCGGGAATCATCGCGTCGTGTTCTTCAAGGAGCGGCTCGGCGTCAGCGGCGCGCAACGTGGCAAGAGCCTGCTGGCCCTTGCCAAGTCGATACAACGAAAGCGCGCGAACAAGAGCCAGTGATTTCGTCTCGTCGGCCGCGGCGGATGCGCGCTCATATCGCACGCCACCAAGAAGTGCTGCGGCGGCCTGCATTCGGCGAGCCTCGAGTGGCGTCGATGCGATCGCTGCACGCGCGAGCGCGGCACTGCGACCGAGTCGGTCACGATCGAGGGCGCCTGCGAGTCCGAAGAGTTCACGCGCAAGCTGACGCTCCGCGTCCGTCGTCGCAGCGTCAACGACCTCCTCTCCGAGCAAGAAGTACTCCATCGGTCGAAGAGGATTCAACGCGATGAGTCGAGGCTCCCACTTCGCGGTCGGTCGTGCGGAAATCGGCGCGGGCGCGATCGGCGCGGTTTGACCGTACAGCGACGCTGACGCGAAGTGCAGGAAGCAGACCGCAGAGCCAACACACAACGGATTCGTCACGAACGGGCGTAGGTTGAACATCCTTCGACTCATGCTGCATCCTCTCGATCGACCGCTTCCGCTTCGACATTCACGATTGCCATTCGCGCGAAAGCGGTGAGCGTGACCGCAAGCTGCGCGGCTGCGCTCTGCGCGGTGCTGCGGGCAAGTGCCGCCTCGGTCAATATCTCTCGCGCTGCAGAGATGCATTGCGGACGCCGAGCGGCTTCGACCGCCGCAGCTTGCTCAAGCAAGGAGGCGGCGTCGGCAACCGCGCGTTGCATGGAGCCATCGGCCAGTCCGCGACGCGCAACTCGCAACCTCTCAAGTTCCTGACTTGATGCGGGGAACGGCTCGGAGAGGAACCGTTCCTCCGCCGCGACGCGAAGCGCGGACGCAAGCATCGCCATAGAAACATCGAGCGCTGGAGCGAAGTCGAAGGCGGCGGAGTTGGGGGCGTAACGCACAGTTAGATTGGTCGCGCTTGCGGCAACGCGCGCTGCAAGGCGATCGATTGCAGCCTCTCGGCTCGCTTCGAGCGAGAGCACGCGATCGAGAAGTGCCGCGCGCGCGGGCACGGCCCAGTCTCGGCCTGTGAACTCCCGGTGGAGCAGCGCCGCGAGAAAACCTGCAAACTCCTCGCGCGGCTTCGACTCCGTCAACGCGTCGAGCACCGCGAGAAGCACAGTCCGCCCGTTCGCAAACTTGTCAGCAATCGCTCCCTGCGCTTCTCGGCGAATGTCTGCTGCGCCGCCTGCGAATGCCTCTCGCGCGAGCACTTCCGCATCGCGAGGACCAAGATCTCCCGTCGCTGGAAGTGCACGCAGCGCAGCAATGAGCCGAGCGCGTGACTCCATGTTCAAGCCAGGCTGCGTGAATTCGGTCGCCCAATCTCCATCATTCACGCCCGACGGACGAAGTCCGCTCTCGCCCGCAAACGGCGCTTCCAGTGCACCGCGATCAAACTTCAGCGCGGTGCTCGCATCCTGCATGGCGACCTCAGCTTCTCTCGACTTTCCAGACTCAAGCAATCGCACGGCAAGCACGCATTGCAACGCACCATCCGCGATCGCAAGTGCCTCGACATCATCCTGCGGACGAACAGCGCGCGCTGCAAGCTCCGCGACTGTGTTGCGAAGGAGATCAAGCGTGCCGCGAGGAAACGCGAGCCTCTCCCCTTCTTCGCCTTCAACCGACTTCGGCCACGCGGCGAGAATGCGCTGGAGCGCAGCATCTCGTCGGTTCGCATTCGCGTCCACAGGCAGCACCATCTCCGGCGAAAACCAAGCGATGCGATGATGACGGTCAAGCATGCTCGTCAAGACCCAAAGCCTCGTTGCGAGAATCGACGGGTTCGCAAACCACGAACCAAAGGCGGTGCGTGCTTGATCGCCTGAGACGCCGCGATTTGACCAATCGATATCTGCGATGAGACGACCGAGCACATCGCTCGCTCCACTCTGCAAGTCGATTGGCGCAGCCCCTTGCAGAATCGCCTCGATTGCGCGAAGTCGCGCCGACTCCCCAAGCTTCACATTGGTCGCCGCGGCGTCGACTGCCTCGAACCATCGCGACCAATCATCAAGAGTAATGTTCGCGCTCCCCGCATCCGTCGCATCGGCGAATCCACTCGCGTCGCGCGTCAGACTCGCGATTGCCGTCACTCCGAATCGGTTGCTTCCAGCACCCGATGCGATCGCAATCCCCTCGCGGCGCAATGACTCGCGCGCGGCCACCGCGACTTCACCTGGCACTTCTGGATCACCGAGCAATTCGGCGGTCATCCCCGCTGCGAATGCGGCCTGCCACACAACCTTCCAAGGAGTGACACTTGAGCCGCTCGTCGATTGCAGTGGAAGCCCGCGCAACGCGAGCAAGAGGGCGTGCGCGCTCTCGTCGCCGTGCGTCGCCCTTGCGACTTGGATCATGCCCGTGATGAACTCTGCGCGAAACGCGCCAGAAACCGCCCACGATTCACCTGCAAGTCGACAGCACTCGGCGAGATTCGATGCGTTCACTCCATCGAGCCGGCCGCGATTCGTTTTCAACTTCCGCGTGAGTTCATCGAGCGTCGTTAAGAAGTCTGGCCATTGATTCGCAAGCAAGAGCGTTGATGGCGGAGTTGCGCTTGACGCGAATCCCGGCGCACGCGCGTACTTCGCTGGAGACGCAAGCGCCTCAATATTCGTATCTGGTGGCGCAAACTTCTGCGCGAGTGCTGCAGCGGCCCGCTCACGCTGCGTCGATGCATCCTCGACCGCAATCGCGGGCAACGGAACGACATGAGTTTTTTCTGGGGGCTCCGCGCCGCGGACGATCATCCACACAATCGCGAGCGTGACGCTCACGGCGACGGTACCGAAGAACGCCGTCAACCGCAAAGCCGACCACGGCGAGTTCGCTCGCATTTCTTCGCCAATCGAGCTCGCGATGCGATCGACCGCAGCCTCAGCCACATTCGGCTTCTTCACGGGACGCGCGTGCAGTTGTTCCGCAGACACGCCGACGGAAGACAGATCTTTGCGAAGCACCGCGGCGCCGCCATCTCGCATGAACTTCGCGAGCCCAGCGACGACAAGTTGCAACCCCTCATTACTCACTCCATGTTCGGCGCTCAGTGCGGCTAACTGCGCGGCCGTCTTGGGGTTCCACCCTCCACCGGCAACCAAGATCGTCAACACGACGCGATCGAACTCCGTCAGATGTTCCTCGGTCACACCGCCCTTGGGGCGAATCGGTGGGTTCCCTTGCGACCCTTGCACTGATCGCTCCATGCGCTGCTTTGCAAGAGGATGCATCGGCATCGTGCGCGGTTCACGCACGAGTGAGATTTCAAGTTCAATCTCGCGCGCAAGCGCCTCGAGCTGCGCGATCGCGCGCGCGGCATCGGGAGAATCGCTCATCGGATGACTTCGCACTTGTGCGATTCGCCGCGCGAGCGCCTCTTCAACGAGTCCACTGGTAAGCCCGTCAGCGCTCAGGCCAAGGATGCCTCGCGCGCTGCGGTCCTTGCCAATGGCAATGAATCGATCCATCGCCGAGAGGCTCATGGCGCGCCTCCAGTCTGTGGCGCTTGTTTGCTGCGCGCTTCCGTTTCTAATGCTTCGAACTTCGCCTTCCACTCGCCTGGCCCAAGGTCTGGGTGCAGCTTGCGATGCTGCTCGAGCACCGCGATGCTCCGAGCGGCGTCGATGCGAAGGAGGACGCGAGCAAGATCATATTTCGCGCGAAACCATGGGTCGGTTCGCGTTGGGACTCCTGACACAAGCGCCTTGAGTTGCTCGACGGCGACTTCGAGTTGGCCACAAGACTCCGCGAAGAATGCGGCGTTCTGAAGCACCCCTGCTTCGCGCGTTCCAGCGGCGAGCACTGCTTGCGCGATCAACAGTCCTTGCTTGGCTTCATCCGGTGACGCACTCGCGAGCACCAGTTCCTTTCGCGCGTCAAGCAGCGTCCGAAGCACGGCCATGTGTGATGCAGACTTGACTGCTTTCTCCACGCCACCTTCACGCGCGATAAGCGCATCGCCTGCGCGAACGCTCGTCGCAACAAACGCACTGCGCCGTGGGTCATCCTTCGCAGTCGCGCGTCGAGCGAGTTCCGCTCCACGCAGTGCCAATCGAAGCGCTGCATCGGCCCAAATCGGAGTCGCTTGAGGCGACTCAAACTGGGCAAGACCACTCTCCACAAGTTCCCATTGGTTCTGCGAGATCGCGAGCTGCAGTCGCCGATACGCCAGTTCTTCGCGAGCTTCTGAGAGTTCAAACTCCCCGCGCGTCACTGCGGCATCAATCGCGACGAGCAGTTGTGCCGCGAAAGAGGTATCTGCCACTTCTGGCGCGAGAGCAACTTCAAGCGCCTGACGCGCGATACCAACGCTGCCTGCAGGAAGTCCTGGAGCGGAAGGGACATCTCGAAGCGTCAACAGTACGCCGATGTATCGCCGTCCAAGTGTTGTTCGCTCCGCGACATCACGGGAGGCGCGGAAGCAACGGTAGAGTCCGCCAATCGCGGCGCGGCGTGAAGTATCAAACGATGGTTCGGTGCTTGGCACCGACAACAACTTCTCGATGTCTGCTGCATCCGGAAGCGGATCTGCTTGGACGCGACGCACGAAGAGTTCAATCACACGCATCGATGCTGGGAATCGACGGAGAAATGCATCGCTGCGCGCGGTCAACTGCGCTTCGAGCGCGGTGCGCTCCGAACCTTGCAGCGTGCGCGCCAACGCATCGAGACACGCGATCGCTGCCCACGCCGCATCTTCGCCCCGTTCTCCGGTCAACACGCTCGCGAGTTGATCGAACGCTTCCGCGGCGTCGCGATACTCGTGCGCGCCTCGAAGACAATGCGCACGCATGAGCCGACAACCATCGCGCGCATCGGGGTACGCATCGGCGTCGGTCGCAGCGAGCGCGGCGTCGAGCCCCTGCAGTGCTTCGCGATTTGCGCGCATCGCATGCTCGGTCATCGCGGTATCAATGCTCGCCCCGTCGGCACGCGCGTTCTCTTCTGCAGCCTGCAACGTCTCATCAGCAACCCGCGCCGCGTCGTAGCGCGCGAGCGACGCCACATAACGGGCGACGAAGGTGTCTCCTTCAAGTCCGCGACCGCCGAACTGATCGACGATGTCGCGAACCTGCGCGAGTTCCCGCCGCGTCGCGAGCTGCGCGATTGCATCTTGTGCGAGAGCGAGCGCCTCCCCGCCGTCGGTGCCTTGTGTCACCGCCCGAAGCCCACCTGCGGCTGCAACTCTGAACCACGCCGTTTCAACTGTGCTCTGCGCCGCGAGCGCGCGGAGGAGCTTCTTTGCCGCGGTCCAATCCTTCGCGCGAATCGCCGCTGCCAAACGCCATCCATCGAGTCGTGTACGAATTCCTTCGAAGGCAGAAGAGACTTCAAGCAATTGCAGCCATCGCGACGCCTCGCCATACCCTTGCGTTTCAGCCTTCGCCAACCCAAGTCCTAAGATCGCTGACGCAAATGCCTCCTCGGTTCTGAGGTCGAGGGAAACCTCCGCTGGATCCATATGACCGTTCCGCGCGCCGGCGATATCGAGGAAGAGTTGCGCCGCGGCCCCGGAATCCTCGACGGACTCGCTCAAGAGCCCCTTGTAAAGCAAACCCCACGCTCGCAAGAATCGGCACTCCGTCGCAATCGCTTCTGCACGCTGAATGTCCGCTCGCGCGAGATCTTGGGTGAGCCCGACGAGCGAATCGATGCGGCGGTCGAGGTCCTGCGCGCGCTTCAACGATTGCGCTTGCAGCTGCTCCAATGCTGGAAGCACGACGCCGAGTTCTGCGAGCGCTCGCGCGTTCGCCTCGCTCGGCACACGAACCGCCGCTCGCGTGTCTTCTGCGATTTCCGCGGCCACTCGGTATCGCGCTCGCGAGATCGCAAGACCAAGCACATCAGCAGCGAATCCCGCGCTCTCAGTCAACGCTCGCTCGGCTCGTTCAAGGAGCGCGTCGCGCTCAACACCGCGCGCGGAAAGATCAAGCAACCGCGCGTACGTCGTCGCGAGTCGCTCCCGCACGCGCTTGAGTTCATCACCATTCGAGTCTCGTGCGACAAGTTCAAGCCTTGTGGCGAGAAGCCCGTCAAGTCCACGCGCCTCGAGCCAATCCGCGAGTTCATCCGCGCGCACGGGTGATGCGCAAAGTCCAACCACAACGCCAGCAAGGGCGAAGGAGTGTCGAAGCATTGCGCGCGGATGAAAGTACATCAGGTGTTACTCACCGAAACGGAACATAGGTGACACTCTTGTAACCAGCGTCATGGGCAGCTTGCATCGCTGCAGCTGCAAACCCGAAGTCAACGCCATCCCGAACTCGCACGAAAAGACTGTCCTCTGGGTTCAATGCACGAAGGGCTTCGGTGAGCGAAGATTTGTCTGCGTAGGTCGCTCCGCCGACGCGGTACAGGCGCACGCCGCCCTCTTCGAGCACATCCACATTCTGAGGTTCGAGATCGGTGCGCTTGTCGCTTCCTCGTTGCGTGGCCAGTTGTGGATCGAGTTGCGCTTCACGCGACGCAGCCGACTGCGTAAACAGGAAGTAGCCAAGCAAGAGAAATGTTGCGTCGATCATCGCCGCGAGATTGATCTCTGGCTTTCGGTCGCGTTCACTTCCTGCTCGTCGGAATCTCATTTCGAGGCTCCCTCCGTCGCAACTCGGACCGCCACCACGCCAGCCTGCGAGAGACGCTCAAGGACACCATTGAGGACATCGGTTCGAGCAGCGCGGTCGGCCCGCACGAGCGGTCGTAACTTCGTCACGCCACCTTCGTTCTGCGCAGCTGCTTCGGCGACGAGTTCGCCAATGCGATCGAGTGAAACCGCCTGCTCATTCACAATGATGCTTCCGTCGGCGAGCACATTGAGGACCACACCCGCCTGCTCTGCGGTCTTCACTTCTTGACCCGGTTCCTTCGGCAACGCCATTTCTGTTCGCGCCTGCTGCGCCGCTTGTCCGGTGACGAGGAAGAAGATGAGCAATTGAAACACAATGTCGATCAGCGGCGTCATGTCGACGACGGCGGCGCGGGAAGAGCTATTGCGGGGAGCGAATCGCATACTGGAATGACTACAAACTTCGCGGTTATGCGCGCGCGACCTTCGTCTTGCTACTGCTCTCGATAATGGCAACCACTTCTTCCATCTCCGCGGCGGCGTCGCCTGCGAGACGATCCACGCGATTGCGGAAGAAGCTGTAGAGCGACACGCACGGGATGGCAACGACAAGACCTTGGAAGGTCGTGATGAGCGCGATCGCGATGTTGTAGGCCAGCGCCTCGTAGTAGGTGGAATCATGGGCCGCGCTCGACGCGACCGTTTCAAACGCGCCGATCATGCCCTGAACCGTTCCAAGAAGTCCGAGCAGAGGTCCGACCGAACCAATGACGCCGATCACATCCATGGTGCGGTAGAGCCGCGCGGTCTGCTCAACCCCACTCTCCTCAAGAGCGCTCTTCATTTCAAACGCGCCGAAGGGCGAAGCGATGAATCGCTTGAGACCCGGCGCAAGCGTCCGCAGGAAGTAACAGTCGTTCGCCGGCAGTTGCGCATACTGCAACGCCTGCTCGAACTGTCCGCGAGCAAGCAGTTCTTTCACTGCATTGATTCGATCTCGCGGGAGCTGGACACTCGCTCGGATCTGCACAAAGTGAATGATCACGAATGCGAGAGCCACGATCGACAACAGCACGATGATGTAGCCAATCACACCGCCGCCCGTGATGAACTTGAGGGCAGAACTGCCCGTGCTCGTTGGACTCGCGGTATCAGCGGCTGCTTGAAGAAGAAGGTGCGTCATGGAGTTTCGTTGCCTTTCAAATCTATCTCTGCGTCTCGCGTGGCAATCACGCGGGGCGCTGTATCTTTCATCGTTGTCTGCAGCGGCGTTCTCGCCGCATCCGACTCAATCGCGTCAAGCGCATCGTCTTGCATCAATCGCTCAAGAAGCTGCGCACTCTTGACATCGCCCCGCGCGCGACACGCACTTGCGGCCTCTCGAAGTGCGAGTCGACCGAGCGCGGTCTCGCCTTCGATGACGGCGGCGCTGAGCAGTTCGAGCACGCCCATTTCCTGTGATTCGGCGGACGCGCTTCCAACGAGCGCTCGACCGAGCACCATGGATTTCCACGCCAGCAGGAATCGAGGTGCTTCGCCTCCACCTGCGTTGCGCGCGAGCGCGAGGAATCCCTCGGCGAGTCTTGCGCGATCTCGGTCACTCTGTGCCAAGGCGAGTTCTTCGAGCGTCGCAAGCAACTGCTCCGCTACCGACGCGCCAGCGCGAGGCTCAACATGTTTGGGCGCGTTGCGCAGCAAACGCGCGAACCGCTCATCCATCGACGAACCTCCCGTCGAATGCCCCGCGCGGACTTCGAGGACCTGCGCGGCGCGCGCCGCAGTCTCCGAGGTCGCGAATGGCGTGATTTCACTTGAAAAGAGCGTTGCTGGATCAAGCATGGGTGGCAGCGAAGCGAAGACTGAGTCAGCAGGCGCGTGCTGCCCTGCCTTCATCGCAGCAACATGCATCCATGGTTCAAGCGCGCTCACCGAATCACCTCGCGCGAGCGCGCATCGCAGCAACCCTTCCGCGGTGATGTACCCAAGGTCACACTGGGGATTACGCAGGGAACTCCACACTTCTCGCAAGAGCGGCTCCGCGAACTCGTAGTCTCCTCGCACGACACGCGTCCGCGCTCGCCAAAGTGTTTCGCCCAGCTGCAAACCAGCATCGATACCCGCAGGAACGGTCGAACCAGTCACTGCGCGCACTTCGTCCCACCGCGCAAACTGTTCGATTCCCCCGACTCCCTTCAACCGGATACCTGATTCTTCGACGCTTGCGCTTGCGGCCTCGAGTGTGCTCGCGCCACCTCGCAACTCAACCCGGACATCCGCGCGCGCTGCCGATACGCAAAAAACTCCCGGCAAGGCGAGAAAAACGAATGCAAGGCTGGTCGGACGATCTGGACGCATGGGCTGTGGAATCTGAAACATCATTCGTACTGCATGCTCGATCATGGGGACGCGGGAATCGTGATGCGAACTCCACCGGTCACGGGGACGAACCGAAACACGCCCTCATTTTCACGCGCGATCTGTTCAAGTCCCGCGCGCCCCGCTTCCGAGCCGAAGCAGATGGTGTTGATGATCGACGCGCGACGCTGCTTGTGATTGAGTCGAGTCACTTCATCGGGACCCTCGCCGGGGATCTCACCATCAGTGAGGAAAAAGATGACATCCGGTGATGCGGGAAGTTCATACACGCGCTCGAAGGAAGTCATTGGATAGGTGCCTCCACCCGGGGATTGCTCCTCGATCCACTTCTTCATGCGCAAGATGTTCCCTTTCGATGCTCGGACCCAACTCTCCTCCCAGTCTGGGATTCGGCGGTCATCCGAAAAGAGCACCACATAGAAACTCGCGAAGTCAGGAAGCGCCGCGATCGAACGCTTCAACTCATTCATCGCGACCGTGAATCGATCATCCATCTGCATCGAACCGGAAATGTCCACGATGAACGCGAATCGAGTGCCTCTTCCCCCCACTCCGAAGAAGCTCGTTCCTCCGCCACCGCGTCCAGAACCAATCCCGATCCCTTGTCCAGCGCCACCCGGCCCCACGATGCCTCCGGGCCCGGGCGCTTGCAACATGCCGAAACTGTTCTGCGTTGGATCATCGCTTGCGAGGTCTGCGCTGAGTGCCGGAATCTCATCGGGGTCCGGCATGATCTCGCCCGCCGCGAGCGGCGATGGATCTGGCAGTTCTACTTGCTCATCGGGAGCCACTTGCTCTTGCGCATCGGCAAGATTGACTTCAACGGGCGCGTCATAACTTCGCGCGTCAACTGCCGGCTGGCGGTACCACCAGAGTGACAACATGACGGAGATGTGGACGACAAGCGAAAGCGCAAAGGCGAAGAGGAGGAGATGAACCCAGTACTCGCGGCTGTACCGCCGCTGATCCCCGAGCGCGCGAATGCCCTTTGCCAATGCGCGCCCCTGCTCCTTCACGGGAGCAGCAGCAAGATCGCGAGTTGGACTTGCCGGATTTTGCATGCAATCCCTGTTCAGACCGCGCGACAACAAGACAGAGTGCGCACTCCCATCAGTTTCTACGAGATTGCGCGCGCTGTGCGCGCAGTCGCCCTGCAAAAATCCTAGATTTCGCAGAGAATGCGCGCGCGTCGATCCACCTCGCCCTGACGAGTCCTCACCATGCCAATGAGTCGCCCCAAGAACCGAATTCTCCTCAAGATCTCTGGCGAGAGCCTCGCGCAGCCTGGCCACTTGGGCATCAGTACGGAAGAGTTGCGGATCATCGCAAAAGAAATCGCTAGTGCCGCCGAACTCGGCGGCGAGATCGCGGTGGTTGTCGGCGGCGGGAACATCGTGCGCGGCGCAACCCTCGCCGCAAGCGGGATCATCCATCAGTCCACCGCGGACTACATGGGAATGCTCGCGACCGTCATGAACGGGATGGCGCTCAAGGAAGTTCTCGAAGAACTCGGCCGGCCCGCTCGCATCATGAGCGCGATCAATGTGCCCGCCGTTGCGGAGCCCTTCATTCGCGCTCGCGCCGTCCGACACCTCGAAAAGGGCCGCGTGGTCGTCCTCGTCGCCGGAACGGGGAATCCCTTCTTCACGACAGACACCTGCGCGTCCCTCCGCGCGATCGAGCTCAACGCCAGCATGCTCCTGAAGGCTACGAAGGTTGACGGCATCTACTCCGCCGACCCCAAGATACACCCCGACGCGACCCGCTTCGACCGCCTTACTTTCGCGTCCGCGATCGAAAAGAAACTTGGCGTGATGGACCTCACCGCGCTCACGATGTGCATGGAACACGACCTGCCAGTCTGTGTCTTTGATTACCGAGTCGCAGGCAATATCAAGCGAGTCGTCAGCGGCGAACGCATTGGAACCCTTGTGACGAAGTCCTGACCGAGCCCCTGCTTCCTGCAACAAGCGCGACCCCTGCGCGGTATCCTCTTCTGCCCTATGGACATCGACACGCTCATCCTTGAAACCGACGACCGCATGCAGAAAACGACGGACTACCTGCAAAAGGAACTCCGCGGCATGAGGACCGGTCGGGCAACGGTGGCCTTGCTTGAGTATGTGAAGGTCGACTACTACGGATCCCACACCGATCTGCGCGAACTCGCCATGATCAATGTGGCGGACGCAACACAACTCTTGGTGAAACCCTTCGATCCAGGATGCAAGAGCGAAGTTGTCAAGGCGATCGAAGCCGCAGGCGTTGGCGCGCGCGCACAGGTCGAAGGGAATGCGATTCGAGTGAGCGTCCCTGCGCCTTCTTCCGACCGTCGCAAGCAACTCGTGGTGCAAGTCAAGAAACTTGCCGAGGATTCGAAAGTCGCGATCCGAAACGAGCGCCGCGATTGCAACAAAGCCATCGAACATCTTGTCGCAGACAAGAAGAACGCGATCCCCGAAGACGCTGCAAAGAAGTCCAAGGAAGAGATCGATGAGATGACGAAGAAGTACTGCGAACGCGTGGACGAACTCGCAGAGAAAAAAGTGACCGAGATTGAGGAAGTCTGAGCCAACGCCCGCAATCGCGACCGCCCTCATCTTTCGCTGCACCGACGCGTTGCGTCGCGTTTCCCGAAACTAAACCACGCGCTCGCCGAGCCGCGATGGTGTCCGGAGTACCTATGTTGCACGAACTGACCCGATCACTCAGCGCCCGCCACAGCACACTCTCGACGCACGTGCGCCACCGATCGCACGCCATCGGGCGGGCTTTCCGACTCGGTCTTTGGACCGTCGCCCTCGGGCTCGGTACATCGACAAGCTTTGCCCAAACCGCAGCCCCCAAGGGGATGCTGATCGAAGCGGACAACACTGTCATCTCGCAATCCTGCACCGCGACACCCATCGTCGGAGTGCTCCTCGATGCGGATGGCAACGGCGTTGTGCACATTCAAGGCGACGCCGATGGCAAGCCCATCACTGTCGACTTCGGCGGCGGGCTTCTGCTTGGAAGCGCACTCTCCCCAGAGCGCCTCAGCGGTGTCGGCATCGTCGTCACCGGAAAGAATGTCACGCTCCGGAACGGGAAGGTGAAGGGATTCAAAGTCGGCATCCGCGGAGAGGGATGCGACGGACTTGTGCTCGAGGACTTCGATACCAGCGACAACTACGCGCAGCTCCTGCAATCCAAACCGTGGAAGGAAAACGGCGCCGACTGGCTCTTCCCTCATCAGAATGACGCCGGAGAGTGGGCGGGTTCGCACGGCGCAGGAGTTTCAATCTCCAACGCGAAGGGCGTGACGATTCGGCGCGTCACGAGCCTCCGAACCCAAAACGGCGTGCTGTTGTCAGGCGTCAACGACTCGAAGATCTACGACAACGACTGCTCGTTTCTCTCAGGCTGGGGACTCGCCCTTTGGCGGTCGAATCGCAATGAGATCGCGCGCAACAACTTCGACTTCTGCATTCGCGGGTATTCGAATGGGGTCTACGCGCGCGGTCAAGATTCCGCGGGCATCCTGATGTTTGAGCAATGCTCAGACAATCTCATCGCGCTCAATAGTTGCACGCATTCCGGTGATGGCATCTTTGCCTTCGCCGGTCGCGAAGCACTCGGCGAGGCTCCGCCTCCCGCGTCTGCCCCTGGCGGAAGCGAACCGAGCGCGTGGTACCGTGGGCGTGGATGTAACAACAACCGGTTCATTGGCAATGACCTTTCATTCTCCTCTGCGCATGGCCTTGAATTGACGTTCAGTTTCGGCAATCAAGTGCTTCGGAATCGCTTCGAGGGCAATGGTTTCTGCGGAGTTTGGGGCGGATACTCGCGCGATACCCTCATCGCCTCGAACACCTTTGAGGGCAACGGCGGCGCGGGTCACGGGCGTGAACGCGGCGGCATCGCGATGGAGCACGCACAAGGAACGCGCATCGAAGACAACCAGTTCTCATTGCATCCGCAAGGCGTGGCGATTTGGATGGATGAGGATGCGTCACTCGCGAAGCTGCCTTGGAGCATCGCCAACGGGAGTGAAGCCAAGAACAATCGAATTCAATCGAACTCGTTCACCAAAGACGATGTCGCCATTGCGCTGATCGGAACGCAAGCAACTTCATTGGATCACAATCAATTCACGGAGTGCGCGACGGAACTTCTTGCCGAAGGCGCGACAGACACCAAGCAGTCCGATGAGGGGCACGCGTCAAGCGCGCCCACAGCCGAGTCCATCGAAACGCTGCTCGCGGCATTGCCCGGCACTCGAAAGGCAGTCGGCTTTCGCGATGCGCTACGCGGGCGCGATCGCATCGTGATGCTCGAGCGTGGCCCATACGAATGGAATCGACCGATCATTGTGCGGCTCAATCAATCACAGAGCCGCGCACAGTATGGGTTACATGGATTCCCGAAGATGGTTGGCGCGGATGTCCTCGGTCGAGGACCCCTCTTCATTGGTATGGCGAGGGATGATCGAGGCGCTGAAGTTGCCGCGGATCCCGCAGGGTTCGTGACGCCATATCTCGTGCAGATTCGCGCAATCAACAAGGTCAAAGTGCGCTACCTCGACATTCTCGCACCTGCAGAGTGGCGTACTCGGTTCTTCGCCCTGCAAGGCCCCAACGGGACAGTCGATCCAACCAAGGATTCGGCAGGTTTTGACGCACTGGCCGCCGCTGGCGAACTGGAATTCGTTTTGCGGGAGCTCGCGTTTGAATACGGCGCCCGCGCTCCCCAGCAGACGGTGAATGATCCCGACGTCCAGAAGCTCACGCTCCCGAGCGATGGGTTTGGGATGGTTGCCGAGACGACGCTGCACTTCATTCCCGGGAAGTACCGGATCCATCTTGAATCCTGCGATGCTGCGCGTGTTCGGTTCGATGGTCGGGTCGTGCTTGACCGATTCAATCGCGTCGGCGAAAGTGCGATCACCGACGACGCGTTCGCGTTCGAAATCACTGAGGAACGCGAAGTACCCATCAAAGTTGAGCACTTTGATAGCGCCGGTGAAGCACACCTACGAATCTACTTCGAAGCCATTGATCCGATCATCAAGGGATAGCGCAGACGACACGAGGTTCCATCATGCAATGTCCGGCATGTAAGGAAGACGACGACAAGGTCATCGACAGTCGCCCGTCCGACGACGGGGCGGCAGTGCGTCGGCGTCGTGAATGCAATCGGTGCGCGAAACGCTTTACGACATACGAGCGACTCGAGCGCACCGCGCGACTCATGGTGGTGAAACGAGACGGAGCATGTGTTCCCTTCGAAATCGAAAACATCATGCGCGGCATTCAGGCGGCTTGCGGGAAGCGCCCTGTCTCTGAGGCGGCCAAGTTGCATCTCGCGCAGGAAGTGGATGATGAGTTACACGCTGAGTTCGATCGCGAAGTCCGAAGCGACGAAGTAGGCAAACGCGTCGCGCTGAAGCTCCGAGCGCTCGACAAGATCGCCTATGTTCGGTTCGCCAGTGAGTACCACGGGTTTCGCAGCCTCGAAGAATTTGCCGACGAAATAAGGCATTTGCTCGACGAACCGCCGGAGTTCCCGAATCAGCGGCCTTTGTTCTAGCCGCATCCGCCGACCGTGTGGGCACGCCGATACACTTGCCCACCCCATGGTGCGCATCACTCTCAAAGACGGAACCTGCAAGGAATTCGAAGCTGCTCCAACCGCTGGCGAGGTTGCGGCATCGATCGGCGCAGGACTCGCGAAAGCGGCACTTGGCGCGAAGGTGAATGGTGAACTCGTTGATCTCGCGCACCGCATTCCAACCGACAGCACGCTGGAGATCGTGACGGCAAAGAATCGTGATGGAACCGTGAGCGCGGAGTCGCTCTACCTGCTTCGCCACTCTTGCGCCCATGTCATGGCCGAGGCGATCACTCGGCTTTTCCCGGGCGTCCAACTGGTCTACGGACCACCTCTTGAAACAAATTTTTATTACGACATGTCCTTCCCGCCTGGCAGCGTAATGTCGACTGACGACTTCGCTCGCGTCGAGGCGGAGATGGGGAAAATCATCGAGGAAAACAGAGCGTTTACACGATTCAACTTGCCCGTTGAAGAAGGCATGGAGAAGCTGACGCGCGAGGGGTCGAAGTACAAACTCGACAACGCTCGACGCGCCGTCGAAGCGGGCTCGAATGAACTTTCTTGGTACGCAACGGGAACACCCGGGCGCGACTGGGAAGATCTCTGCCGCGGACCACATGTGCCGTCGACTGGAAAGATCGGCGCGTTCAAAGTGCTCTCCCTCGCATCAAGTTATTGGAAAGGCGACGAGAAGTCCGACAGACTCACGCGCGTGTATGGAACCGCCTTCGCGACGAAGGAAGAACTCGCGCAGTTCACCAAGCAGTCAGAGGAAGCCAAGAAGCGCGATCACCGCGTGCTCGGCAAACAACTGAAGCTGTTTCACATCGATGAAATGGTTGGGCAAGGCTTGGTGCTCTGGACGCCCAACGGCGGCATCGTGCGCAGTGAATTGCAGAACTTCATCGGAACCGAATTACGCCGACAGGGCTACTTTCAGGTGTTTACGCCACACATCGGCAAACTAGAACTCTATCGAACGAGCGGGCACTTCCCGTACTACCGTGAGAGCCAGTACCCGCCCATCATCGAACACGACGCGATGGCGAAGCTCGCGGACGAGGGCTGCACCTGTGGCGAACTCTCCAATCGCATGGCAGCAGGCGAGGTCGATGGGTACATGCTCAAGCCCATGAATTGCCCGCATCACATTCGCATCTTTGCGAGTGAGCCTCGGAGCTATCGCGATCTTCCCGTGCGACTCGCGGAGTTCGGCACGGTCTACCGCTGGGAGCAGTCTGGTGAAATCGGCGGCATGACGCGCGTGCGCGGCTTCACCCAAGACGACGCGCACTTGTTTGTTCGCGAAGATCAGATTGCGGAAGAAGTGCTCGGCTGTCTCTCGATCGTGAAGCTCATCTTTGGAACGCTCGGCATCGAGGACTATCGAGTGCGAGTTGGTCTGCGCGACCCGGACAGTCAAAAGTATGTCGGCGACAGCGAGAACTGGGACAAGGCGGAAGCGGCGTGTCGCAACGCGGTCGCAACGCTTGGAGTGCCCTTCAGCGAGGAACCTGGCGAAGCTGCGTTCTACGGTCCGAAGATCGACTTCGTGGTGAAGGATGTCATCGGGCGCAGCTGGCAACTCGGCACCGTGCAGGTGGATTACAACCTCCCGATTCGATTCGACCTCAGTTATGTAGGCGCCGACAACAAGTCCCATCGCCCGGTCATGATCCATCGTGCGCCCTTCGGTTCCATGGAGCGATTTGTCGGCGTGCTCATCGAACACTTCGCAGGCGCGTTTCCACTTTGGCTTTCGCCTGAACAAGTTCGGGTGCTCCCAATCTCGGAAAAGAGTGCGGAGTACGCGAATGAACTCCTTGCTGCCCTCAAGGCGCGTGGCATTCGCGCGAGTGTTGACCATGCCAACGATCGTGTGCAAGCGAAAATCAAGGTCGCCGCAGAAGCGAAGATCCCTTACATGGCAGTGGTGGGTCCTCGCGACGCGGAACAGCGGGCGGTCAGTGTTCGAGCTCGAGGCGTCGAGGCCAACCTCGGAGAGATGTCGTTTGACGCATTCGTCGACGGCATCGCTGCGGAGTTCGAGCAGCGATTACTCAGCGGCGCGCCTGGAACCGTACAAGCCACACTCGGAAGCGCGTCCAAGGCATAACGCGGCTGAGAACCCCCTCTTCCCCGCGAACATGCTGCCCTGCGATGAAGCGCCGCACGGGTAAAAACCCCCGCGCGATGCGCTGGCGCGGGATCCCACGCAAAAACAGCGCGCGGATCGGGCGACTCTCGCTTCCCCCGCCCGCTGTTTGATGCTATGTTTAGGGCAGATGTTGAACTTCACCGCGCGCCACCCTTCATGAGCACTGTCCCTTCAGGACGAGTCCTCATGGTTGCCATGGGTATGGAACGCGCGCAGCGCCCAGAAGGGTTGCGAGTTCAGCTCCAACCACCTGCAGTCTCTCGTCGCGTGAAGAGTCGGATCGCGATTGGTTCGCGCATTCTTCTTCGCTCTTCCACGCATTCACTTCCCGCCTAACGCACGCCTGCTCACTCTTACAGAAGGAACGGACTTATCTTTCCGCCACGCAGACCATCCGGAGGACAGCGCACAGATTCGCGCGATTACGGTCCTCGAGTCAACGACCGCATTCGCATCACTCCCATTCGCCTCATCGATGCCGAAGGCGAGATGATCGGCGTGATCGAGCTCGACGAAGCTCGCCGACTTGCGCACGAAAAGGGTCTCGACCTCGTCGAGATCGCTGCGGACAGTCGACCTCCCGTCGTGAAAATGATGGACTTCGGTCGATTCAAGTACGAGAGTTCCAAGAAGGAACGCGCGAACAAAGCGCGCAACAAAGTCTCGGAAATGAAAGAAGTTCGTCTCGGTCGATCGATGAAAATCGATCCACACGATGTCGAGATTCGCATTGCACAAGCTCGGCGGTTCCTGATCGAAGGCCACCGTGTGCAAATCGTCCAGAACTTCCGCGGCCGAGAGATGGCGCATCGACATCGCGGCGAAGACCGCATGGATGACATCATCACCGCGCTCTCCGACCTCGCAAAAGTCGAGATGTCGCCGCGCCTCAACGGTCGCCGCTTGACCATGGTGATGGTCCCCGAGCGACAGAAGATCGAGGCGTGGAAGCGCAAGATGATCGCTGAAGGAAAGCCGATCCTGCCAAGCGTCCCTGACATGATCGAGGAAATGGATCACGACGACGAAGACGACGAGTGATGGCGGCCTGACGCGCACACGCAGTCGCACGACAACAAGAAGGCTCCACCTCGCGTTGCGAAGTGGAGCCTTCCTTCTTTTTTGCCGTGCACGCTGGTTGACTCAGTCGGCAGAGTCCGTCTCGCCTTCCTGCCACGCTGTGTACATGGTGCGAATGATCTCCTGCATCGTGTGAGACCACATGATCGGCAGAGGATTCTTCATGAGATAGTCCATCACGACCTGCTCCTGCGGAGTCGCGTTGTCCTTCATCACAAGCCATGTCTTGAAGACCTTGAAGTCGGGCGGACACCATGTGCCTTCGGCGTGCGCGCGTGCAGCGAGCACTAAGGAAAGCGTCATTGCCGCGAGGGTACTCATCACAAGACTCACGCGCCGCGCGCGGACTCGACTCAGACCGAACCCATGTTGCATTCTTTGAGTTGTCATTTGGAAACTGTCCTCTCAGTTGAGTAGTTCAAGTAGTTCGAACTCCATTCGCTCGCGCGATGGCGCAGACACCAAGCACTCGCGAGCAGAACGGCATTCGACTCATGCATCCGCGGTCAATGCTCCAGCTCGCTCGAGAATCGCCCATCCGGTGGGACGGAAGAGCGGGAATCGACCCATAGCGCCGGCCAACACTCGAATGTCCTCTGGATCGAGGGTCATCGCGTCGGAGGCGAGTCCTTCTTCACTCGCGCGCTCGCGACGGAAATGCTCCATCGTGAAAGCGCGCTCTCGCATCGCCCAGTTGTCGAGTCGCTCGGCGATCTCAGCGGCCTTGTTGGTGAGGATCGCCAACTCTCGCTGGAAACTAACGGTGTTCGCCGATCGAAGCGCGATGTTGCATCCGTAGATGGACCACCAGCCCCAACTTTCTAGCAAATCACCCTTCGGGAAATCTTCGACATCCACCACTTGATCGAGCCCACTCAGGATCTCCGCGATCGCCGCGTCCTCATCGAGCCGACCCGAAGCGGCATCGAGTTCGAAGAGCGCGCCTCGACAGGTGTTGGCGATCGCTTGATACTGCGCGTCGCCAAACTCAACCGCCAAACTCTCATATTCACGCTGCGCCTTTCGAAGATCGGCGCTTGCCGCGTCGACGGAGAACTCAAACGGTTCATCCGCGTTCCAGAGCAATCTGCGCTGCGCATTGCCGCGGACGCTGCGGGCGAATGCTCGCGCGACACGCTGCAATCGGCCCATCGGTGCAAAGTGCTCAAATCGATCGAGAATGTCCGCAGCGATCGCGCGCGCCTCGTGCAGATTCCAAAGCGAGTAATGCGCGTTGGCGAGATTCACGAGCAACATCAGACGAAGATCTCGCGGAAGCGCTGACTCCGCGAGTCCTTCCTGGACGCACGCCAGCGTTCGCACATACCGACCAAGCCCGTCGTACGCGCCCGCAAGACGATTGGCAACAATGGCACGCTCCGTCGAGGACCTCGCGCTCTTGCGCATGCGAGACCCAAGACTCAACAGCTTCTGATACTCACCAAGGCGGTGCAATGACTGCGCCTCTTGATCCAGTTCGGAGAATGGTCGCGAGGATTCAGGGACGGAAACGGGTTCCGCCTGCCACACGCTCTCAGCCACATCGCCGACGCCCCAATCAAGAGCGTCCGCCAATCGAGCAACCAGGTCGAGCTTTGGATTCCCGCTCTCGGGAGTAACCTTGCCAGACTCGCGTCCAAGCGCTTCAAAAGTCTCTGACTTGTTCCAGCCCCGATACACGCGAGCGAGATCGACAAACCGATCGATTCGCTGCTTCCGGCGGATCACACTGGCCATCTCAACACTCCGAGCCGACGATTTCTGATACGTCGATTCAGGCACTACCCCTGTGCCACCTCCACTTCTACTCCGCTTCCGGGGTGAAGCAACGAAACGCCTCCTTTTTTCCTCCCGAAAAGTGGTGAAAATCACGCCCTCCCCCTTCCCGCGATCGCTGGTTTCGCCGTGCTCGGACGGCACAGGCTGTCAACAACTCCATTTTGTCGCGCCGACTTGACATTTATGCAATCCATTGCATAATAATGCATCACGTCGCAAGTTCGCGAACGCGCCACCCCAACAGCGTGTTGTCTGAAAGACTGCTCCACTGGTTCTGTCACCATTTCGATGAAAGTTCGTCGCCAATCCATCATTCGAAAACTCGTCGCTGGAGATGAGCTTCGCAACCAGCAAGAGTTGCAAGTTCGCCTTCGAGACGAGGGCATCGAAGCAACTCAGTCCACGCTCTCGCGCGACTTGCGCGAACTCGGGGTCTTGCGTGGGCGCGATGGATATCAGCTTCCGAACACCGAAGGAAACGGCCCAAGCGACGGCTCGCGCCTCCACGCAGCCATTCGGCGCGAACTGGTTGGCGTCGATGTGGGCGGGACTCTCGTTGTTCTGCACACGCCGAGTGGCCATGGCAACGCGCTCGCGATCGAAATCGATGCGGGCCAGCTCGAAGGCGCGCTCGGCACGATCGCGGGAGACGACACGGTCTTCATCGCCGCACGATCTGAGTCTGCGGCCATCCGCATCGCGAAGCGATTGCGGTCGATCGCAGAAATCAGCTAGTTCGCACCTTTTCTTCCATGCACACCTCCACTCTCATTGCTGAGCTCCCCACTTCTGCCTTGCCGCAGCGCGCCATCCGCGTTGCTGTTGTCGGAGCGACCGGATACGCAGGCTGCGAGCTGTGCGACCTCCTCCTCGCACACCCGCGCGTCGAGCTCTGCGCGGTGTATGGATCGGCCCGTCGAGCGGACGAACCGACACAACGCTTAACCGATCTTTTCCCGCGCCTCGCGGGTCGAACCGCGCTCGTGGTGCAGCCACTCGATGCGGCTGCGCTCGCGACGAGTGGGTTCGACGCGATTTTCCTTGCAACGCCGCATGAAACAAGCCACGCGATCGTGCCGTCGCTTCTCGCAAGCGGCATGTTGGTCCTCGACCTCAGTGCCGCGTTCCGACTCAGCGACCCTAGCGTGTTCGCGCAGGCCTACGGATTCACGCACGAGCACCCTCACTTGCTTGAAGAAGCCGTCTACGCGCTTCCTGAAATCGCCGCAACTGAAATCACGCAATCCAATCTCCTCGCGATTCCAGGTTGCTATCCCACTTCGGTGATTCTTCCAACTCGTCCACTCGTTGATGCGGGGCTCATCGACCTTGATCGCGGCGCGATCGTCGATAGCACCTCCGGCGTTTCCGGCGCGGGACGCAAAGCAGAACTCAAGACGCTCTTCTGCGAAGTGAGTTTACAAGCGTATGGAGTTTGGAAGCATCGACACCGACCTGAGATGAGCGAACACGCTCGTATCCCAACCGTGTTCACGCCGCACCTCGGAAGTTTTGATCGCGGAATCCTTTCGACGGTTCACCTTTTCCTGCGCGAGGGCGTCGCGGAGTCCGAGGCGCGCGAGTGCCTCACGCAGGCATACGGATCAAGCGCGTTCGTTCGCGTATTGCGTGCTGGGCAATGGCCAGCGATCTCTTCTGTGGAACGCACGAACTACTGCGACATCGGACTTGCGGCGGAGGGGCGTCACATCATCATCGAGAGCGCGATTGACAACTTGCTCAAGGGCGCCGCAGGGCAAGCCGTCCAAACGTTCAATGTCCGCCATGGGTTCGAGCAAACCCTCGGCATCCTCGCACCTTCTGCTTCGAGGGAGGCCGCATGTCTCGCGTGATGAACTCATTGACCATCGTCAAAGTAGGCGGCGCGCTGCTGGACAACGCGAGCGCATACGCAAGCACCTTCTCTGCGATCATCGCCTTGCACGAGGAAATCCGCGCTTCTGGCGGATTTGGAGTGGTCCTCGTGCATGGCGGTGGCGCGGCAGTCGATCGGCAGTTCGCGCGACTAGGCGTTGAGAGCGAGAAGCGAGACGGCATTCGGATCACCCCCGCCGAGCACATCGACGACCTCGTCAGCGTGCTTGCCGGAAGCGTGCACCAGCGACTGCTTGGGCTGCTCCATGCACTCGGCGCGCGTCCCGTTGGACTCTCCCTCGCCGACGGCGGCCTGTGCGATTGTCGCGTCACGACACGATTTCCATTCGATGCCGGTCTCGTCGGCGAAGTGGTCGACGGCGACGCGAGCGTTCTTCGGACGCTTCTGCACGCCGGATTTCTTCCGGTACTCAATAGCATTGGGCTCGACCGCGACGGGACGCCGCTCAATGTCAATGCGGATGATGCAGCCAGTGCGATCGCGCGCATCGCGCAAGCAACTGAGGTGCTCTTGCTGACGGATGTCGCTGGTGTGCTCGATGCATCGCATGCCGTCATCCCTCAACTCGATGGTCGATTGATCGAGGAGCTCATTGCGAATGGAACGGTGCGCGGAGGAATGACGGCGAAGTTGCGCGCGGCCCATGAAGCAGCCGTCGCCGCTGGTTGTCCTGTGCGCATCGCGAGTTGGAAGGCGCACGGTCCACTTTCGTCCTGCGCGGGTACGAGCATCACACCGGGCGTCGCGCTCATCGCCTAAGCCCCGTTTCCATTCCCAGACACGAAACCCTATTTCATGCGCACGCTTTCCGTTTCCAATCCAGTCTCGCTCGCACGCCGCAGCGTCCTCACGCTTGCCGATCTCTCGCGCGCGGAGATTCGCGGAACACTTGATCTCGCGAAGGAACTGAAGCGCGACTATGCCCCATTCGCGCACGCGCTTCAGCAACGCGCAATCGTGCTCTTGTTCGAGAAGCCCTCGCTTCGCACGCGCGTGTCGCTCGAAGTTGGCATCGCGAAACTTGGCGGTACTTGTGTGTACCTCGATCATCAGGCGTCGCCGATCGGGCAGCGCGAGACAATCGCGGACTATGGCCGCAACCTAGAGCGATGGGCCGACGCCTTGATTGGTCGCGTACTGCAACACGCGACACTCACAGAATTGCATCGATGGACCAAAGTGCCCATCGTGAACGCGCTGTGCGAAGCACATCACCCATGCCAAATCCTTGCGGATGCCCTCACGCTTGAAGAGCATGGACTTGACCTCAGCTCCATGCGTCTCGCATGGCTCGGTGACGGCAACAATGTGTGCCACAGCCTCATGCAACTCACCGCGATCTTCGGGGGTCAGATGGTCGTCGTCACCCCTGACGATTGCCGTCCGGCAAGCGCATGGATGACGCGCACAAGCGAACTCGCACTCGCGACAGGCGCGCGCATCGAATACACCAACGACATCAGCCGAATCGCTGGCGCCGATGCGGTCTACACCGATGCGTGGATTTCGATGGGTCAGTCCGACAGCGCGAGTAAGCGCGCGGCGATGCTCCCGTATCAAGTGAACGAAGCCGCCATGCAACTCGCCGGCAAGGATGCGCTCTTCATGCACTGCCTTCCGGCGCCTCGCGGCGAAGAAGTTCTTGATGCCGTGATGGACTCGCCCGCTTCTGTCGCCTTCGATCAGGCCGAAAACCGCATGCATGCGCAGAATGCACTGCTGCTCCAGTTACTCGGCGTCCGTTGATTCAAACATCCAATCCTCTCCTCCCTTCTCGACTCCACGATTCCCCTGCCTCGCCTGAAACCTAGAAAGTGCTCCCCGTGACCAACCCTCAAAAAATTTGCATCGCGTACTCCGGCGGCCTCGACACCTCTTGCATCATCCCATGGCTCCGAGAGAACTATGACTGCGAGGTTGTGGCAGCCGTAGCTGATGTCGGTCAAGGCGATCGCGAACTCGAAGGGATTGAGGAGAAGGCGAAAAACTCCGGTGCTTCAAGTTGCATCGTCGTCGATCTCAAGCGCGAGTTCCTCGAAGCCTTTGCCTTTCCGATGGCGCTCTCCGGCGCGGTCTACGAAGGGCGCTATCTGATGGGCACAAGCATCGCTCGACCGATCATCGCGAAGGCGCAGGTGGAAGCCGCGCTCACGACGGGCTGCGACGCCCTTGCCCATGGCTGCACCGGCAAGGGAAACGATCAAGTTCGATTTGAATCGACCTACGCCGCGCTGGCTCCGCAGCTTTCAGTGATTGCGCCTTGGCGCCTTCCGAACTTCGAACTCAAGAGCCGCGAGGCGATGCTCGGCTACCTCAAAACGCGCAACATCCCGTGCGCTGCGAGCGCCGAGAAGATTTACTCTCGTGACGCAAACATCTGGCACATTTCGCATGAGGGCGGAGCACTTGAAGATCCTTGGAACGCCCCGCCAGAGGATGTGTGGATGCTCACGGTTTCTCCTCAACAGGCACCGGACCAGTACCAAGATGTGATGGTGTCGTTCGAGAAGGGTCGCCCCATTGCAGTCGATGGGAAATCCCTCGGCAGCGTTGCGCTGATGAACACGCTCAATGCGATTGGCGGTCGGCATGGCGTGGGTCGCGTCGACATCTGTGAGAATCGCCTCGTCGGCATGAAGAGTCGAGGCGTCTACGAGACACCAGGCGGCACGATCCTCACGGAAGCGTTCCGCGGCTTGGAGCAGCTCGTGTACGACCGTGAGACTCTGCACTACCGAGAGAAACTTGCCCTCGATTTCGCGAAGATCATCTATAACGGCACTTGGTATTCACCACTCCGTGAGGCGATGTGGGCAGCGTTTGTCTCCATGGCAGAGGTCATGACAGGCGATGTTGTCGTGCGTGTATTCAAGGGCAGCGCGCAAACCGCGCGACGCCGAAGTCCACACTCCCTCTTCAGCCACTCCTTCGCAACATTCGGAACTGATGTGGTCTACGACCACGCCGACGCGACAGGATTCATTCGCCTCTTCGCACTCCCAAGCCGCATCCGTGCGCTGCAAGCCATGCAGGCTATCGACACAGCCCACTGAGCATCGCAACACCAGACGCATAGAGACACGCCTTCAGAGACGCACGATGAGCACGCTTTACGCCGGACGATTCCTCGCTGAACAAGATCCGCTCTTTCGCCGCTTCAACGACTCGCTCCCGTTCGATCGAGTCTTAGTCACCGACGACATCGCGGGATCGGTTGGCTGGGCCAAAGCACTTACGAAGGTTGGCGTCCTCAGCAATGAGGAACTCGCCCGCGTGCTCACGGCACTCGAAGAGGTGCGTCTCTATGCGCTTGAGCAGCCCGACGCGCTCGTGGGCGCGGATGATGAGGATGTGCATTCATGGGTCGAACGAGAACTCGTCGCGCGACTCGGAGATCTTGGCAAGAAGTTGCATACAGGACGGTCTCGCAACGATCAGGTCGCAACGGATCTTCGGCTTTGGACCGTTCGTGCGCTGCAAACTCGCCGCGCGGAGATCGAAGGAGCGATCGATGCGTTGCTCCGAGTTGCAGAGCGTGAGAAGGCGACTCCATTTCCGGGCTACACGCATATGCAGCGTGCGCAGCCCATTCTGTTTGCGCACTGGTGTTTGGCGTATGTCGAGATGCTCACACGGGACGCAGATCGCTTCGCGGATGCTGAGCGCCGGACGCTCGTCTGTCCACTCGGATCTGGCGCACTCGCAGGGACCGCGTACCCCATCGATCGCGTGGCGCTCGCAGAGAGTCTTGGTTTTCACTCTGCAAGTTCCAACTCGCTCGATGCCGTCAGCGATCGCGACTTTGTCGTCGAAAGTCTCTCGGCATGTGCACTCTGCGCTGTGCATCTCTCACGCCTTGCAGAGGATCTCATCTTCTACACGACGAGCGAGGCGGGGTTCATCGAGCTCAGCGACGAAGTCACGAGCGGTTCGAGTCTCATGCCGCAAAAGAAAAATCCTGATGCGCTTGAACTCATTCGTGGCAAGACCGGTCGTCACATCGGAAACCTCGTCGCAATGCTCACGACGATCAAGGGTTTGCCACTTGCGTACAACAAGGATCTCCAAGAAGACAAGGAGCCCTTGTTTGATGCGATGGAGCACCTCTCGATCTCGTTGCAGATGCTCGTGCGCGTCGTTGACGGCATGACCGTTCATCACGAGCGCGCACTTGCTGCTGCGATCGGCGGGTACTCCAACGCAACTGAACTCGCCGACTATCTCGTCAGCAAGGGCGTTCCATTCCGAGATGCGCATCACGCGGCCGGCCGTATCGTGCGCGACGCGATCGAGGAATCGAAGCCGCTCGAAGGAATGACCGTCGAACAGATGCTGAAGAGCAACCCGAACATCGGAAGCGATGTCTATGCGTCACTGACGGTGGATAGTGCGCTGCGAAAGCGCGATGTCGCGGGCGGCACAGCGCCCAATCGCGTCGCAGAGATTCTCGGCGGGCGCTCGGCGCGCATGGGCATGCGCCGATTGAACACGCCCGCGGGCGGAGTTCGTGTGCGTGGAGCGCGCGTAGACGATCTCGACGGCATCGTTGCGCTCGTCGAGCACTGGGCGGATGAAGGCGAAAATCTCCCGCGCTCACGCGAAGATATTCTTGAGTGCATCAACGAGTTCGGCGTCGCAGTACGTGATGGGAAAGTCGTCGGTTGCGGCGCGCTGTGGGTCTACACGCCACAACTCGCGGAGATTCGCTCGCTCGGGGTCTCGCCGGATGCGATGGGTCATGGCATCGGCCAGAAGTTGATGGCCTTCTTCATCGACTGGACGAGTCGACTCCACATTCCCAAGGTCTTCGTCCTCACGCGCGCACCCAAGTTCTTTGAGAAGTCCGGCTTCAGGCAGGTCAGCGTGAATAGTCTTCCCGAGAAGGTGCTGAAGGACTGCGCGAAGTGCCCCAAGAACCACGCGTGCGATGAGATCGCGATGGTGCTTGATGTTGCCCCTTCGAAAGAGACTGGAAAGTGACAGAGCTCTGCTTCCCACTTGGTTTTCGGTCGGCAACCGCAGGTGCGTCCATCAAGAAGGCTGGTCGAGATGACCTCGCGCTGCTCCTCATGCCTGAAGGGGCGACCGCAGCGGCCCTCTTTACGACGAACTTGTTTTGCGCGGCACCGATTCATCTTTCTCGGCAACACTTGAAGGACTCTCGCGGGCATGCGAGTGCGCTGCTCTTGAATTCCGGCTGCGCGAATGCGGCGACCGGATCCATCGGCGCCAACAATGCATCCGCGTGCGTCGAAGGCGTCGCACAAGCGCTCGGTGTTGATGCGCAAAGCGTTCTGGTGAATTCCACCGGCGTCATTGGAACCCAGCTGCCAATGGATCGCATTCTTCCGCTCCTCGCGCCACTCGCAGCGGAGGCATCGAATGCTCACGCGCAGGCGAGCCTCGAGCCATATGCGCGGGCGATCATGACGACCGATACGCGACCAAAGATGGCGGCTCGTGAGATCCGCGTTGGCGACGCATCTGTTCGCGTGAGTGGTGTCGCCAAGGGTGCGGGCATGATTCACCCGAACATGGCCACCATGATCGCGGTCGTCATGACGGACGCACAACTCACTGCCAGTGAGCTCGATCAAGTCCTTCGCGTTGCGGCCGATCAGTCCTTCCATCGAATCAGCGTGGATGGCGACACTTCGACGAACGACTCCCTGTTTGCCTTCGCGTCAGGGCAAGGACCGCGGGTTGAGCTCGCTACCTTGCAAGAGGCAGTGACGGCGGTGTGCGAAGAACTCGCGCGCATGATCGTGACTGACGGCGAGGGATTCACACGGTCGATGTCAGTGCGCGTCCGTGGCGCGCGAACTCGTTCCGATGCGACGACGGTTGCCAAGACTGTCGCACAGAGTCTCCTTGTGCGCTGCGCTGTGACGGGAGGCGATCCAAACTGGGGGCGCATCGTTGCGGCAGCGGGTCGAGCGGGCATCACATTCGATCCGTCCGAACTTCGCCTTTATGTCGGCGGTACCGAGATCTTCGCACAAGGGCAGCCACTCCTTTGCAACCCAGACACGGTGCGCGCTGCGTTCAATGGACCACATGTGGACATGGTCATCGACCTCGGAGCAACCATTGGCGTGGAGGCGGAGCTCAACGCTGATGGGTTTCTCACATCCGGCCTCACGGAAGAGTATGTTCGGCTCAACGCTGACTACACGACTTAGGCATCTGCATCAACAGTCGCCGCGGGCGCGTGACAAGAACAAGAACAGCGGGACGAGCAATGTGAGATTGCGCGCCCCGCTGGTTGATTTCTTTGAGATCGGCTGTCTTATCCAGAGAATCTCGCGAGCGCTTGTCGAAGTTGCTGCACTTCACTCGCCGCTTGTTGAGCGCCCGCCGCAACTTCCTGTGACTGACCCGCGGCCTGCTGCGTGCGATTGCTGATGTCAGTGATAGCACGGTCGATCTGCTGAATGCCACATGCTTGTTCGCGCTGCTCGCTCGCCATTGTGTCGACGGTCTTCGCGACATCTTTCGCTGCCGACACGATCTGCTCAAGCGCTGTGCCAACTTCGGCGCCGATGCCAACGCCGCGCTTCACTCGCTCATTGCTGGCCTCCACAAGATCTGCGGTCTTGCGGGCCGCTTCACCGGAGCGCGTCGCGAGCGCGCGAACCTCCTGTGCAACGACAGCGAAACCACGGCCGGCATCACCTGCGCGAGCGGCTTCCACAGCTGCATTGAGCGCGAGAAGATTCGTTTGAAACGCGATCTCGTCGATCGCTCGAATGATCTGGCTGATCTCCTTGGAGCTCTTCTCGATCTCCCCGAGCGCTTCGCTCATACGAGACATAGACGCCCCGGCACCTTCAGCTGCCTCAAGCCCCTGCCCTGCCATGCGCGCAGCATGTTCTGATCGCTTTGCGCCGTCTTGCGTCCGCTGACTGAGTTCCGTCACGGAAGCAGTCATCTCCTCAAGCGTTGCAGCTTGGCCTGAAGCGACATCGGCGAGTCCTTGGCTTGTTGTGGTGAGACCACCGACACCGGATTGAATCTCGCTCGCGCTCGTTCGCACCACGCCGATGGAGTCACGCAGCGCGCTCACGAAGCGATCGAACGCCCCGCCGATGGCTGCAAGCTCATCGTTCCCCGTAAGCGTAGCGCGGGCTGAGAGATCCCCACTCTCGAGGCGGCCAAGTCCCGCAACCATCGCGTTCGCGCGTTTCGAAATCCAGCGGCCAATGCCAAGAAACAGCGCAGCAACCACAAGCACGGAGATTGTGCCAATGGAGATGTTCGCGACAGCGAGTTGCTTCACAGGCGCGAGCACCTCCGCCTCATCGACTCTCGCAAGCATCGCCCAAGAGTGCCCGAGAAATTCAAATGGCATCGCGGCAGCGAGGTACCGCGTGCCATCGGCGTCATAATCGCAGAAGGCAGGCTTGCCTTCAAATGCTGCATCGACCGCCGTGTTATCTCGCCGCGCCTTCAACACGGTCGACTCTTCTGAGAGACGCGTGTTGTTACGCAGAAGCCGATCTGAACCGAGAAGCACGCACTCACCACCGTCGCCAAGTCCTGCAGCGAGGTTGCACACAGCGTCGAGTTGATCAATCGGAACTTGTGCGGCGACTGCTCCGATCACGACACCATCCTTGAACACCGGGGCCGCAATGAACCCCGCCGCGGCGCCGTAACTTGGCGCGTACGGAGCGAAGTCACTCGCAATCGCGTTCGGACTTGTGGCGTTGAGTGCAGCCCGCACCGTCACGCCAAGCGAGGACTTGGCCCATGCACCGTCGAGGAGATTTGTCGCGAAATCAGTCTCTTTGAAGCAGGTGTAGACGACGGTTCCTTCGGTATTCACGAGGAAGAGGTCGTAGTACTTGAAGCGGTCAAGCACCGCGTGAAATCGTGGATGCAACGATGCGTGCGCGAGACCGTAAAGCGTTCCTTCTGCACCGCCATCAAGCATGAGTTTCGAACCAATCGGATGCGGATTGCGGGAGATGTACTCCGCTTGAAGTTCCGCCGCGCGATCGAGGGCAGGAATGATCGTCGCTGCGCCGTTCCACTCTGCGCCACCGTCACGGAAACGCTTCGCGAGTTCGCGTTCGTGATGCGCAATCAGTTCAGCGCGCGCGGCGCCGGCGTCTTTCGCTGGCTCGTGGAAACCCTCTGTGAGCCGTTCGATGGCCTCGATGGTCGTCGGCTCCCCCGCCATGGACTCGACTTGCGCACGCATGGAGTGTGCCCAAGCAGTGACATTCGCCGCGCGAGACTCGAGCGTCGCGTGGAGGGCCTGTCGCTGGGCCTCAACCAGAGACGACTCTCCGACTGTGTAACTGCCGTATCCGACGGCTATGGCGACAGCTGCGACGGCGCACGCGACCACCATCGCAAGGCGCGTGCCGATACGGTGATGCCACTTCGAGAGTGGACGGCGAACTGATGTCTCTGCGCTCATGGATGGGATCTCCGAGTGTGAAAACTGCGAGCAATAGGATCGATGGTCTCAACTTCGGAGATTCACAGACCAAACTGCGGTGATCGTGCGGACGCTTCAGGCGATTAGGGAATTCGCCTTACCCGCTATCGCGATTGCGACCCTTACCGAGTCACGGTGCCACTCGGAGTGCAGCCAAAATCGCGCCGCATCGCAGGCGCGTGCACTTCAAGGATGAAAGTGGCAACCGGCGCGCTACGCGAACTGGCGCAAGAAGCGCGCGTCATTCTCAAAGAGAAGTCGGATATCGGTAATCCCGTAGCGGCGCATCGCGACGCGCTCGATCCCCAATCCGAACGCGAAGCCCGTCCACTCCTCAGGGTCGATGCCAACGGCGCTGAGCACATTCGGATCGACCATTCCGCACCCGCCGAGCTCGACCCACTTCCACTCTCCCTTGATACGCATTTTCATATCGAGTTCCGCGGAGGGTTCGGTGAATGGAAAGAAGCTCGGTCGCATCCGGACCTCTGCTTCTGGACCAAAGAAGGACTTTGCGAACTGTACGAGTGTTGTCTTCAGGTCCACCATCGAGACCCCTCGATCGATGCAGAGACCTTCCACCTGATGGAACATGGAGTAGTGCGTGGCGTCGTGCGTGTCCGGACGGTAGACGCGGCCGATCGCAATAACCTTGAGAGGCGGCTTCTGCGATTCCATCGCGCGAATCTGCACCGTTGATGTCTGGGTGCGAAGAAGCAGCTTTCCAGCTGCCGCACCACCGAGATAAAAGTTGTCCGCTGGTCCGCGAGCTGGATGACCGGCTGGAATGTTGAGTGCGTTGAAGTTGTGCCACTCGTCCTCAAGTTCCGGTCCGTCAGCGATCGCGAAACCCATCCGAGCGAAGACATCAACAATCTCTTCGATCGTCCTCGCGATCACATGCCGACAACCCTGCGGCAATGCAACACCAGGCTCCGTGACATCGATAGCCGGCCCCTTCACCACTTCACCGAGGTTGTTCTTGCGCTCGTCGAATGCTGCTTCGAGTGCGCTCTTGCACTGATTCAATCGCGCGCCCACGGCTGGCTTCAGTTCCTTCGAGACGCTCTTCAAACCTTGCATGAACTCACGGAGGGCGCCCTGCGGACCGAGGTAGGTCGACTTCCATGCGTCGAGTGCGTTCGGGTCGGTGAGTGCCGACAAGGCCTCGAGCGCGGCGCGTTCCTTCGCTTCAATATCGGCGAGCATGCCGCGAGTGTATCGGGACGCGCGTGGTTCCTCGTACGCGTCAAGCCAAGAGCGCAGCTCCGTGGTGCAAGAAAAACCCACCCGAAAGCTTGCTCTCGGGTGGGGAAGAACTGACACAAACTGAATGGCGCTGCATCGCGGCGCGCCGCGACTTTATCACTCAGCCGCAGCGGACTCAGAGCCGGCGGCGCTTCCCTTCTTGCGAAGTTCAGCGGCGTACGCAGTCCGACGATCCGCTGAGCGGCGGCGGTTCGAACGGCGACCGCTCACCTGCGGACCATCCTCCTTGCCGACGAGTTGCAGAAGCACGAGGTCGGTGCCGTCGCCAAGGCGGTGCTTGTCGAGTTTCACGATGCGGGTGTACCCACCAGCGCGTCCCTCAAAGAGTGGCGCAACTTTGGTGAGGATGTGCTGCACAAGGCGAGGAGCCTTGCGAATCTCGCCGTAACGATTGAACTCGATGCTGTCGGCCGATGCGATCTCGAAGAACGGATTCGTTCGCTTCGACTCCGGCACGCTCGGATCAGCAGCCCACGCGTGGATCTTGCGATCCGTGAGTGTCGCGGTGATGCGTCGACGGGTATTGAGACCGGTCGAACCCTTCGCGAGGGTGATGAGCTTCTCGACGAATGGCTGCACAGCCTTCGCCTTCGCGAAGGTCGTCTCAATCTGACCGTGCTCGAAGAGACCCGCCGCCAGATTGCGCAGCATGGCGCGACGGTGGTCTTCCTTCACACAGAGTTGTCTACCGAATACACGATGACGCATGTTGATTACCTCAGGCGTTGAATGCCGTCATCACGACGGCGAGAATTCAGTCAAATCAGAACACAACACAATCAGCGGACCGGCGTCCGCCGTTGGATTTAGGACGGGAGCATTCCTTCTGGAACCTGCATACCAAGGTGGAGGCCAAACTGTGCGAGCTGCTGTTCCACTTCCTTGAGAGAGGTCTTGCCAAAGCTTCGGACGCCCAAGAGGTCGTCTTCGGTTCGGCACACCAACTCAGCGATCGTGGCGATGCGGGCGGTCTCAAGGCAATTGCTTGCGCGCACCGACAACTGCAACTCGCTCACCGGCAACTGGAGTTTGCGAAGGAACTCGCCGTCCGTTGCGGTTTGCTGTGCAACATCTTCAGAGACGATCGCAGAACCGATCTCCTCAAACTGCACGAATGGATTGAGGTGCTTGCGCAGGATCTTGCTTGCCTCGACGAGCGCCATCTCAGGAGAGACGGTGCCGTTGGTCCAGATGTCGAGCACGAGGCGCTGATAGGTCGTCTTCTGACCAACGCGCGTGTCCTCGCAATGGAAACGAACGCGTTGCACGGGCGAGAAGATCGCATCGATCTCAATCTCTCCGATGCACTGTTCGCCCTTCGAGAATTGCTCGCTCGCTGGCATATAGCCGCGACCGCGGGCGACGGTGAACTCGACGCCAAAGTCGACCTTGTCGGTCAGGGTTGCAATGACCTTCTCTGGATTGTGAATCTCCACGGACGAATCACACTCGATGAGGTCTGCGGTGACATCGCCAGGACCGGTCGCTTCAAGGCGAAGCGTCTTGGTCTCAGCGTCACCAGACATCGAAACGATGACGCCCTTGATGTTCAGAATGATGTCGGTGACATCTTCAAGCACACCGGGGAGAGACGAGAATTCGTGCTCGATGCCAGTGATGCGCACCTTGGTGATCGCTGCGCCCTCGATGGAGGACAACAGGACGCGCCGAAGGCTGTTGCCAATGGTCGTACCGAAACCCGGCTCGAACGGCTCGATGATGAACCGACCGAAGGTTGGGGTGTAGCTCTTCGAGTCTTTGACGACTCGTGACGGAAGTTCAAGACCGCGCCATCGAACATGCATAGTGCAAACTCCAAGTACCAGCAGGACCTTCGAAAAGGTGGTTCAGACTGCCTCTCGGTGCCTACCACCCTGCTGGGCAGTGGCAAGCGACCTTCTTTGCAGCGAACCCAACACGGAAACCAAACGATGCGGACGACAAACAGACGATGGCGCAGAAGCGCCACCGAGATAATCAAGACTTAGACGCGACGCTTCTTTGGCGCGCGGCAACCGTTGTGTGGAATGCCAGTGTGGTCTTCGATCGCAGTGACCTTGACGCCGTTGGCAACGAGCGCGGTAATCGCGCTCTCGCGGCCCGGGCCTGGGCCCTTCACGCGAACTTCGACTTCCTTCAAACCAACGCGCTTCGCCTTCGAAACGGCCTTCTCCGAGGCGCGAGACGCCGCGAAGGGAGTGGACTTACGTGCACCCTTGAATCCGACGGTGCCCGCGGAGTCCTGCGCGATCACATCACCGTTGGTATCCGTGATCGCAACAATGGTGTTGTTGAAAGTCGCATTGATGTGCACGATGCCGCGCACGACGGACTTGCGCACCTTGCTCTTCTTCGTGGGGGTAGTTGTTGCAGGCGTTGACATGGGTGAATTGCTTTCGTCAGAAAATCAGATGCGGTCGTGAGCGCTCCGCGCTCTGAGGTGTGGTGTGAGCAAGCGCTATCGATTAGCCCTTCACACCCTTCTTGCCAGCGACAGTCTTCTTGCGACCCTTGCGCGTGCGCGAGTTCGAGCGCGTGCGCTGTCCATGCACTGGGAGGCTGCGACGATGACGATCACCGCGCCAGCACTTGATGTCCTTGAGGCGTTGGATGTCTTGTGCCATCTGGCGACGAAGCGCACCTTCAACGATGAACTCCGTGTCGATGATCGCGGTGATCGCAGCGACTTCAGCTTCCTTGAGGTCGTTGGTTCGGCGATCTGGATCGATACCGACTTTGTTGAGAATGTCGAGCGCTGTCTTGCGTCCGATCCCATGGATGTAGGGGAGCGAGAAAGCAATCTTCTTCTTCTCTGGGATGTCGATGCCGGCGATACGGGGCATGGTGTTAGTCCTTCTGCTGAGCGAACCCGCGCGAGATGGAATGCGGGTCTTGGAGTGAGTCGTCGTGAATTGAGAAAATCTGGGTTTCGAATCAACCCTGCCGTTGCTTGAGGCGTGGGTTCTTCTTGTTAATGACAAATCGCTTGCCCTTGCGGACGACGATCTGACAGTCTTGTGTGCGGCGCTTGATGCTCGAGCGAACCTTCATAGTGGGCCTCTTGCTGTGCTATCGAGTGGACTTCAGAACTTCAGTGGAATCAAGACATTAGGCAACGAATCGAACTGTACTATCGCGAAAGGGCATGCTCAGAAACGGTAGATGATGCGCCCCTTCGTCATGTCGTATGGGCTCATTTCAATCGTGACACGGTCTCCTGGCAGGATGCGGATAAAGAACTTTCTCATCTTGCCGCTGACATACGCCAAGATTTCTTGGTCGTTCTGCAGGCGAACTCGGAACTTTGCGTCCGGGAGCGCTTCGGTAACTTCGGCGTCAAGTGTGATTTTGTCTTCTTTGGCCATTCAACCTTCTACTGACACTTGGACTTACGCGGAACTTGCGATTGCTGCCCTCTAAACAGGAGACACTGCGGCGGGCCTTACCCCTTGGCGCTGCGTACGCGCGGTGCGCGATCCCCAACGCCCTTGGAGAGAAACCCTGAATAGTTGCGCATGAGCAGGTTGGCTTCGATCCGTTGAATCAGATCGAGACCAACGCTCACGACGATGAGCAGGCCGGTTCCTCCGAGGAACTGGCTGACATTGAACGGAATTCCCATCTGCGACGAGACGACCGTGGGAATGATTGCGATTGCTGCCAAGAATCCGCCACCGACATAGGTGATGCGTTCCATCACCTGCTCGAGGTACTCCGCGGTGTAGGGACCGGGACGGATTCCAGGGATGAAACTGCCATGCTGCTTGAGCTGCTTCGCCATTTCGTCTGGCGAGAACTGGACCGTCGTCCAGAAGTAGCTGAAGAAGAAGATCATGCCGATCTCGCAGAGCACATAGAGGTAACCGCTGTTCTCGAAGTTCGACGAGAGGAAACTCGTCGTCGAGCTCCACCAGTTCGCTTCACCGGAAGCGCGAGCGGAATCCGCCAGAAGCCCGAAGACCCACGACGGGAAAACCATCAGCGAACTTGCGAACACGATCGGCATGACGCCGGCATGGTTGAGTCGAAGCGGGAGATAGTGGCGCTGACCACCGAAGACTTTTCGTCCGCGAGTGTGCTTCGCTTGCTGAATCAGAATGCGTCGCTGAGCCACAGTGATGACCACTGCTCCAGCCACGACGAAGAGGAAGCCACCGATCAGGAGGAGCAGGCCGATGGGGCCAAGCTTGCCCGCTTCGCTGCTCTGAATGGATGGATCGAAACTCGAGACGACCCAGTCAATCGCGCTCGGCATGCGGGCGAGGATGCCCGCGGTGAGGATGAGCGAGACGCCGTTTCCGATGCCGTGCTTGTCGATCTGCTCGCCAAGCCACATCAAGAAGAGACTACCTGCGGTCAGCGCAAAGATGCCGGCGAGATAGAAGTTGAAAAGACCAGCCGTCGTTTCAAGGTATTGAGGCTGTACGAGGTTCGAAGTCACCAGGTATTGCAGCCACATGTATCCCTGCAAGATGCAGAGACCCACGGTTGCATACCGCGTCCATTCCATAATCTTCTGCTGTCCGCTCGCGCCTTCCTTCTTCAGTTCTTGGAACATCGGAAGCACAGTCGTGAGCAGCTGGAAGATGATGCCGGCCGTGATGTACGGCATGATGCCGAGGCCGAAGATCGTTGACTGCTGGAGGCTGCCGCCGGAGAAGATCGATGCGTACTCGAGGATTCGACCGAATCCGCTCGTCTCGCCTTGCGTGGCTTTCTGCGCAGCGTCATGGAGCTGCTGCTGATCAACGCCAAGCAATGGAATCCAGAAACCGACGCGATAAATCGCAAGCATGCCGAGCGTGAAGAACACGCGACGGCGCAGGTCTGGAATCTTGAAGATGTTCGCGAAGGCTTGAATCATGCTTGTCGAGATCTCAGAGACTTGGACTCAGACGGCGGACACTGCGCTGACGACGACCCGCTGGCCTGGCGACCCGCGCTCCGCGTCGGCGCAAACCATCACTTCGCAACAACCAATGTGGCAACGCCACCGGCTGCTTCGATCTTGGACTTCGCGGACTCGCTGAACTTGCCCGCCACGAAGGTGAGCTTCTTGGCGATGTCGCCATGACCGAGCACCTTGAGAGGAAGTCGGGTGTTCTTCACGAGGCCGAGCTTGGCGCAGAGTGCGAGGTCAACCGTCGTACCTGCTTCCACCACTTCAGCCACCTGGCTGACATTGACAACGTGATAGTCCGTGCGGAAACCAGTGTTCTTGAAGCCGCGCTTGGGGAAGCGGCGAGCGAACGGCGTTTGACCGCCTTCGTAGGAAGGACGACTCGTCCAACCTGCGCGGCTCTTCGCACCGTTATGTCCGCGAGTTGAGGTGCCACCGATACCGGAGCCCTCACCGCGTCCGACGCGCTTGCGCTTCTTGTTTGCTCCCGCCTTGGCGGTGATGTCATGGATCATCATGGCTGTTCTGCTCCGTCTTTCATTCCGGAAGAACTCCGGACAACTGGCTTGTTGGACTGCGCTACGTGGAACACTCAACGACTGACAGATTCAAACTCTTGCTTTGCTGCACCGAGGCTCAGGCCGGCGCTCCGGTTGCCGCAGCCGCGTCATCGCGACCGCGACGACCACCGCCACCACTACCGCCGCGACCACCGCCGCCACCGCTCCCGCCGCGTGGACCGCGACCCTTGTTGCGACCGTCATCGACGGTGTTCTGTGGAGCAGCCATTTTCTCTGCGGACTTCGACGAAACCATGAACGCTGCGCCGCGACGAATCGCGGTTTCAACAGCGGTCGCCTGAATCGAGTGGCCGCGAAGCAACTCGACGGTCTCACGCGAGCGAAGCTTCTCAAGCGCATCGAAGGTCGCCTTGACGGCGTTCTTTCCGTTCGATGAGCCATAGACCTTCGAAAGGCAATCTTGAATGCCGAACATTTCGAGGACGGCGCGCACGGACGCGCCAGCCTTGACACCGGTACCTGGCGCGGCGGGGATCAGGCGAACGGTGGTTGCACCGAATCGACCTTCCGCGGTGTGCGGGATCGTCTTGCCCTGCATTGGGAACGCGCGCATCTTGCGACGGCCTTCCTTCTGCGCCTTCTCGATGCTCTGCGGAACCTGCGTGCTCTTGGCGTAGCCAATGCCCACGCGGCCGCTTCGGTTGCCAACAACAACGAGTGCCGCGAAGCTGAAGCGGCGACCGCCTGCAACGGTTGCGCTCGTGCGATACACACCGACCGTGGTCGATTCGATGTTACTTGTTTCGTCGATGATCTCAGCCATGTTGGAATCGCCTGTATGCGGGAAGTTGCTTGCGGAAGACTTGAAGAGATTGGTTCACAAACTTGTCGAATCAGAACTGAAGACCACTCGCGCGTGCGCCCTCGGCGACTGCCTTCACGCGGCCGTGGAATCGGAAACCGTTGCGATCGAAGACGACCGCAGTCACGCCCTTCGCGATCGCGCGTTCCGCGATGGCCTTGCCAACGGAACTTGCTTCGGCGGACTTGTTTCCTGAGGAGACGAAGCCCTTGTCGCGTGTCGACGCGGACGCGAGTGTGTGACCAGACAAGTCATCAATGACTTGGACATAGATGTGGCTGAGCGAACGGAAGACCGTCAAACGCGGCCGGCTCGGTGAGCCAAGGAGCGTCTTTCGGATGCCGGACTTGCGGCGGCTTCGCTTCAATCGCTTGGATGCTGTCGGATTCATGTGCGTTCCTGTGGATGTGTGAAATGCCCTGCGTTCTCGAACACCGCTCAAACGGTGCCTTATGCGCCGAAGGCCTTTCCTTGCTTACGAGCAATAGTTTCTTCTTGGTACTTCACGCCCTTGCCGTTGTAGGGCTCGGGCTTGCGCTGCATGCGAACCTGCGCGGCGAACCCGCCGACGGCTTGCTTGTCAGAACCGGTAATCGTGACGAGGTTGGCTTCGATCACCACAGTCACACCGGCGGGGATCGCCATGATGATCGGGTGGCAGAAACCGACATTCAGGACAAGGTTCTTGCCCTGAAGCTTCGCCGTGTAACCAACGCCATTGACTTCGAGCTTCCGCTCGTAGCCCTTCGTCACGCCCTCGATCATGTTCTTGATCGTGGAGCGAGTCGTGCCCCAGTAGGCTCGGCGACCGCCGATGTCCACCTTGCTGAAATCGTCGACTGCGCAGACGACTTCCTTCTTGGAATCGTCGTAGGCGACGGTGATCTCAGGGCGCGACACGAACTTCAGCGTGCCCTTCGGACCGGTGACAGAGACCTCGCGAGTCGCGGCTGCGATGGCAACCTTGACGCCGGAGGGAACTGGGATGGACTGCTTGCCAATGCGGGACATGGTGTATTCCTGCTGGGGTTCAGACGGGAAAGAATCTGCGGACGAACGGGCGGGAAGAGCGAACGACTTAGAACACGAGTGCGACGACTTCGCCGCCAACCTTCAACTCGCGTGCCTTGCGATCGCTCATCACACCTTGACTTGTCGAGACGATGGACATGCCGAGGCCCTCATGAGGACGCGGCAGCGCACCGAACGCTGAGTAGACGCGGCGGCCAGACTTCGAGACACGCTCGATGCCGCTGATGAGTTGCTCGCCACGCGAGCCGTACTTGAGTTGGATGCGAATGATGCCTTGGTGTCCGTCTGCGACGAGCTCGAAGTCAGAGATGAATCCCTCTTCCTTCAGCACGGAGGCGACACCGCGGTTCAGCTTGTTCGAAAGCGTGACGACAGACTTCTCGCGATTCCGCAGTGCGTTGCGAATTCGGGTGAGCATGTCAGAGGTCAGGTCTTGGATGGACATGGTTCGTTCCTTCGGGGTCTAGGTTGACTCGCGGTTGCGAGCCAAACTCATCTGCAATCTCAACAAATCTCTCGAGCCTTCAATCACTTGGTGTCGCGGCAATGACCACTCGGATCACACGCGCGCACCACGCTTCCATTTTCAGCATCACCAAGATGCTTTCCGCATGCCGGGGATCATTCCCTTGAGCGCGAGCTCGCGGAGCATGATTCGGCTGATACGGAATTTTCGATACACGCCACGCTTGCGGCCGGTCAGCTCGCAGCGGACCTCCTTGCGTGTCGAGAATTTCGGCGTTCGCTTCATGCGGTTGAAGGTTCGCTTGCTTGCCATGAGGGGGGATTCCTATTCGTTCGAAACAGTCTTGGACTTCGTGGCACTTGCCACGGGTTGGTTGGGTATCGAGGGGATTACTTCTTGCTCTTCTTCTCTTCGGGGAGGACGAATGGCATGCCCATTTGGCCCAGCACGAAGCGACTCATCTTCGGATTGGAGTTCTCAAACACCATCGTGATGTGCATGCCGTGCGTGATGGTGGAGTTCACCATGCTGATTTCGGGCCACACAGCTTGCTCAGTCAATCCGATGGAGTACGAGCCACCTTGGTCGAACGCCGTCTCCTTCACGCCGCGGAAGTCCTTGATACGAGGAATCGCGAGGTTGATGAGCCGATCGAGGAAGTGCCACATGCGCTCGCGGCGAATCGTCACCATCACGGCGCTTGGATTGCCTTCGCGAACCTTGAAGTTCGCAACGGCCTTTCGAGCCTTGATGAGGATCGCACGCTGACCAGTGATGGTTGCGAAGTTCGAAAGGAACTGATCGCGCACCTCAGGCTTGAGCTTCTGATTGTCGAGATACTTACCGAGACCGGCGTTCACGACGATCTTCTTCAGCACTGGCACTTGGTGCGAGTTCTCTAGTTTGAACTCAGCCATCGTCTTGGCGACGATGGAGTCCTTGTAGAGCTGCTTGAGGCGGGGTTGGGCGGTGGTAGTAGCGGCGGACATGGATCTGGATTCCTTACTGCAGTTGGCGCAGTCGAGGGCTTCCTCGTTGCGCTTGCGGTCAGGCGGACTTTGCGGACTTTGCGGACTTTGATGCCTTCCTTGGACCATGCAGGACCGACAGCTGCTTGCCGCCCTTCACTGCAACGCGAACCTTGGAACCATCGGTCTTCGTGGGGAATCGGACGCGCGATGGCTTGCCATCGACGGCGGGCGAAACATTGCTGCGGTGCAAGGGTGCTTCTTGCTTGAGAATCGTTCCTTGCGGACGAGCTTGCGTGCGCTTGAGATGGAAGGTGCGAATGTTCGCGCCCTTCACAACGACGCGCTCGCCTTCAGCTTCGACGCGAAGAACTTCGCCCACGACGCCCTTCGAGGCGCCCTTGGTGACGATGACAACATCGCCCTTTTTCACATGACTTGGCATTTCAGATGACCTCCGTCGCGAGCGACACAATTTTCATGAAGTTCCGCTCACGCAATTCGCGGGCGACCGCACCGAAAATGCGCGTGCCCTTTGGATTTCCTTCTTCGTCAACGAGCACGCATGCGTTCGTATCGAATCGCACGTACGAACCGTCCTCGCGGCGGGTTGGCGACTTGCAACGAACGATGATGGCCTGCGCTTTGTCGCCAGCCTTCACTTCGCCGTTGGGAAGCGCCTTCTTGATGCTGACGACAATCCGGTCGCCAATACCCATGGTGAGGCGGCTGAACTTTCCGGATGCGGTGCTCGAGCCAAGCACACCAATCACCATCGCTTCTTTCGCGCCGGAGTTGTCTGCGACTTCGAGTCTGGATTCCTTCTGAATCATGGATGGGTCCTACCTATCAAACGCTGGCTTTCGCATCGATCGACTGACTCGATGCCGGATGGAACAGGGATTCGCTTAGCGGGCTGCAGCTTCCTTCAGGAGGAGATGCGCGCCTTCAGGTGCCTTCTCAACGATGCGCACAAGCACCCAGTGCTTGGTTCGCGAGAGTGGGCGGCACTCCGCCACTTCAACGCGGTCACCAAGGTGAGACTCGTTGTGCTCGTCATGCACATGGAGCACGGTCTTCTTCTTGATGTACTTGCCGTACTTCACATGGCGGGACACATACGGAATCACGACCGTACGGGTCTTGTTGCGTGCGTCGCTCTCGACGACGCCGATGCGGCGCGGCGAATTTTCGCTCGTCACGATCTCAGCGGTATGGCTCACTTGCTCGTCTCCTTCGACGCTGCGATGGCGCGTGCTTTGGTCTCGGTCAGAACGCGTGCAATGTCCTTGCGCGTCTTCTTGAATTGGGAGTTGTCAGCGACTTTCTCGCTCACGCTTTGACGACGAAGATCGAAGAGGCGGCGACGCAGGCTCGTAGCCTCCATCGCGAGGTCTTCTGCATTCATCGAATGAATTGCCTTAGCTTTCATAGGTATCGGTGCTCCTAACGACTAGCAGACGGATCAGACGGCGAGGCGGCGGCCAACGAATCGGCAACGAATCGGCATTTTGTAGGCAATGCGCGCGAGTGCCTGCTTGGCGAGGTCCTCTGGGACGCCCGCGACTTCGAACAACATCGTGCCTGGCTTGATGCGTGCTGCCCAGTAATCGACATCCGCTTTTCCCTTACCCATTCGAGTTTCGAGTGGCTTCTTGGAAATCGGCTTGTCTGGGAAGACGCGAATGTAAATCTTGCCTTGACGGCGGAGGAAGTGCTGCGCCGCGATACGACCAGCTTCGATCTGCCGCGCTGTGAGCCAATGCGGCTCGAGCGTCTGCAGACCGTAGTCGCCGTACGCAACATAGTTGCCTCGCGTCGCACAGCCGTTGAGCTTGCCGCGCTGCTGCTTTCGAAACTTGACGCGTTTTGGCATCAGGCCTGACATCGGTCGTCTCCGGGAAACTGGGGTTCAGATCGTTGGACTGGACTTTGCATACTCAAGACATCAACTACGCAAACAAAACACTTAGCGGCGACCACGCGCCCGGGCTCGGCCGCCCGCTGCGCTCGACGCGGTCTGATCTTCGTCGTGCTCTGTGAAGAGCCCCTTGAAGACCCAGACCTTGACGCCGATGGCGCCGTAGGTCGTGTGACTCACCGACAACGCGAAATCGACATTCGCCTGCAGTGTTGAAAGTGGAATCGAACCAAGGCGCGTGTTGAGCGTGCGGCTCATTTCCGCACCACCCAAACGACCCGAGAGCAGGATGCGGATTCCCTTCGCGCCGTTCTGCATCGCGACTTCAGCGCGCTGCTTGAGAACGCGGCGGAAATTCGCGCGCTTCTTGAGCTGCTCAGCAATCACTTCGCCAATGAGCTTGGCATCCGCATCGGGATTCTTGATCTCGATGATCTTGATCGCGACCTTACGGCCAGTGAGCAATTGCAGGTCTTGCGTGAGCTTCTCAACTTCGCCGCCCTTGACACCGACAACCTGTCCAGGTCGCGAAGTCTTGAGGATGACAGTCAACTCATCGCGCGTACGCTCGATGAGAATGTCCGAGACCGCCGCGTAGGGTGGGGTCTTGTTGAGGCGCTTGTCGACATACTTGCGAAGTTTGAAATCTTCGACAAGCAGCGAGCCAAAGAGAGCCTTCGGGGCGAACCAACGAGAGCGGTGAGCCTCAGTGACTCCGACGCGGAAACCAAAGGGTTGGACTTTTTGTCCCATAGTGAATTACTCAGCGTTCGGCGACAGCGACATGAATGTGGCAGGTGCGCTTGAAGATGTTGAATGCTCGGCCGCGATCCTTCGGTTGGAACCGCTTGATCGTTGGACCCTCGTCGATGCGCGACTCGCTCACGACGAGCTTGCTCGCGTCTGCGTTCTTTTCCTCAGCGTTCGCAATCGCGCTCTTGAGGACATAGATGATGAACGCTGCGCCGCGCTTCTTCTCGAACTGCAGCGTCGTCAGTGCTTCGTCGACCCGCATGCCACGGATGAGATCCGCAACAAGGCGAATCTTCCGAGGCGCGATGCGCGCGAAGCGATGACAGGCGTTGAAGCCCTTCTCGGCGACTGGCTTTCCAGCGTTGATGTTTTCTTTGATCGTGCGTGCCATTTGGATTCGTCGACTCCTAATGCTTTAGGAAGCAACATCCTCCTTCTTGTTGGTATGACCACGGAAAGTCGTGGAGAACGAAAACTCGCCGAGCTTGTGACCAACCATGTCTTCGGTGCAGAAGACATCAACGAAGGTCTTGCCGTTGTGGACCTGAAACGTCAGGCCAACGAACTCAGGAACGATCGTGCAAGTGCGGGCGTATGTCTTGATGGGAACTCGTCGAGGCATCGCGAGAACCTTCTCTGCCTTGCGGAAGAGCTTCTCGTCGACGAATGGACCTTTTTTGGTGGAACGGCTCATGTGTGCGGCCTTTCTTCAAATCAATCAGAGAACAAGTTGTCCGTAGCGCGTGCTTCGACGACGACGAATGATGCGCTCATCACTCGACTTGCCGTAACGACGGGTACGACCGCCCTTGGCCTGAGTACCAGAGGAGTTTGATGGCTCTTGGCCGCCCTTCGAGCGACCTTCACCACCACCGTGTGGGTGCTGGTGGTGGCACATCGCAACACCACGAGTCGTGGGGCGGCGACCAAGCCATCGATTGCGACCTGCCTTGCCGAGAATCACATTCGCGTGATCGGCGTTGCCGACTTCACCGATGGTCGCGCGGCAATCCATCGACACCTGGCGAATTTCGCCCGAAGGAAGCACGATGGTTGCCCAGCGACCTTCCTTGTTGGTGAGACGAGCAGACATACCCGCAGCGCGGCAGAGTCGACCGCCCGCCTTGGGCTCCATCTCCACATTGTGCACCGCAAGACCAGTGGGAATGTGGCGAATGAGCATGCAGTTGCCGACCTTGGGCTCGATCATTTCGTTCGAGCTCTCAATGACAGCGCCCGCAGTCATGCCCTTCGCGGCAAGGATGTAGCGAACCTCGCCGTCGGTGTATCGCACCAACGCGATGTGGCAGCTTCGATTGGGGTCATACTCAATCGAAACGATGGTTGCAGCCATCCCGTCCTTGTTGCGACGGAAGTCGATCTTGCGGTAACGACGCTTGTGACCGCCGCCTCGACCCAAGATCGTGATCTTGCCTTGCACATTGCGACCGCCGTGCTTAGGCAACGGCACGAGCAGCGACTTCGCTGGCTTCGATCCGGTTGTTTCAGTGTGAAGATTCACCGACGCGTTGCGGCGTCCTGCGGTGACCTTCTTGTATACGCGAATTGCCATGGTGGTTACTCCGTTTCTCGAGGGCTCAGAAGAGCTCGAGCTTGTCCTCGGGATGGATTTTCACGAGAGCGCGTTTCCAAGTCTTGCCCTCGATCTTGCCGTATGCGTACGCGCGATTGCGAAGACGACGCGTTTGCGTCGCGACACCAAGCACGCGAACCTTGAAGAGTGTCTCGACCGCACGTCGGATGTCCGACTTGCTGGCGATCTTGCTCACTTCGAAAGCGATGCGGTTGCCGTGTGCAGCAGCCCAGGTCGCCTTCTCCGTCACGAGCGGACGAATGAGTGTGTATGTCGGGTCGTGCATTAGGCCTTCTCCTTCGCGCAGGTTTTGGCGTTGTCCTGTCGACCGCACTCAGAGTGCGTGAAGCACGACTCATCGAGGAACGAGAGCAACGCAGCCTTGTCGAGCACAAGGAAGCGGTGATTCAACAACTCAAACGCATTGAGCTGGTCGACACGGCAGGTGTCCACGCCTTCGATGTTGCGAGCAGAGAGTTGCGCGTTGCGATTCGCGCGATCGAGCGCGATGAGCGTCGTGCGATTCACGCCGACCTTCTCAAGCAAGGTGACAAACTCAGAGGTCTTTGGCGCAGCAAAGTTGAGATCAACGAAGCACTTCACTTCGCTGTCCACCAACTTCGCGAGAAGCGCATTGCGATTCGCGAGCCGACGCATCTTCTTGGGAAGTTCGGAGCGGAAGGCTTCGCGCGTGCGGTCCTTCTTGAAAGCCACACCACCACCCTTGCGGGTTGGAACGCGAGACGCACCAACGCGCGCGTTACCGGTTCCCTTTTGCTTGTAGAGCTTGCGCGTCGAACCTTCGATGTCGCCACGCGACTTCGTTCGTGCGCTTCCCTGACGCTGGTTGGTGTGCGTTGTGACGTATGCCTGCTTGAGCAGTGCGAACTTCACGTCGCCGCCGAGCGATTGCTCGTCGATCGAGAGAGTCTCTACTTGCTTGCCGGCTTTGTCGTATATCGGCAGTTGAATCATTGCTTCGCCTTCCGCGGCTTTCGCCGCTTCCGCCTCCTCCTCCCCGCGCCTGTTATTGGCGGCGTGGGGCAGGATTCGACTCGGTGAGTCCGGAACTTCCGAACTTGGTTCGCACCGGATGTCTGTTCCGACTGGTTCCGTTCTTCGAGCCGTCGTTGCTGAAGGAACCTTCAGCAGTCTGGTCTCGCGTTTCGGCCTCTTCGGCTCCGCAGGCAAACTTCGTTCGCCTGAGGATGGTTCGTTCAATCACTGAAGAAGCGCAGCACACGCTGCGCTTCGTTGGTTTGGAATCAGGACAGTTTCTTCGCTTTGCGCTTGTAAAGTCGGGTCGCTGCGCGAATGACGATGACGCCATTGTTCGCGCCGGGAACCGCGCCCTTCACAAGAATAATACTGTTCGCTGCGTCAATCTTGATCACATCGAGACTGCGCACCGTGACTTGATCGTCACCCATCTGGCCAGCCATGCGCTTGCCCTTCTTGATCTTCGCACCGTGACCACGATCGGTACCGTGCGAACCAATGGATCCAGGCGAGCGGTGCTTGCGCTCCGTACCGTGCGTCGCGGTAAGGCCCTTAAAGCCGTACTTCTTCATGACGCCTTGGAAACCCTTACCTTTGCTCACGCCGATGACATCGACGTACGCAACGCCATCGAGAATCGAAGCATCAACAGTCGCGCCGACCGTAAACGCGCCAGCGGCAGCGTCGTCAGCACAACGAAGTTCTTTGTGAATCCGCTTGGGAGCGGCGCCGGCTTTCACATCGTGGCCGATGACAGCCATGGTCGAGTTCCGCGCCTTAATGTCTTCGAAACCGAGTTGCACGGCGGCATAGCCATCGGTCGCGATGGTCTTGACTTGCGTCACGACACAGGGACCAGCTTGAATGACGGTGACTGGAATGTTCTTGCCGCCTTCGAGGAAGTAGCGGGTCATTCCAACCTTGCGTCCGATGATTGCTTTGGGCGAAGTCGAGGTCATGAAAATCAGCTCGTGCAGGCGGTTTCGGACAGTTGCAGACAGAGGTCAACGGCGGTACGCCTGACTTGTCTCTCGTGTGTGCCAAGGCTCCAGTGTTGCCTTGACGATGAACGGGCAGCGGACGCAAACGCAGACGAGGCCAGAACTCAGGCCTTGATTCGGAGGAACACGCCGGCCGGAACTACGAGGCGCTGAAGCGCATCGGTCGTCCGAGCATTCCATTCCGTAATGTCGATGACGCGCTTGTGCGTCCGGATCTCAAACTGCTCGCGCGACTTCTTATCGATGAAGGGGCTGCGATTGACGGTGTAAATCTCGCGACGGGTTGGAAGCGGAATCGGACCAGCGACCCGCGCACCACTGCGCTTGGCATGATCAACAATCTCGCGTGCAGCCACATCGAGGGCTTGATGGTCGTAGGCTTCCATTCGGATTCGAAACTTACTGCCTGTCATCAACTTGCTCCGTTCGAGTCAATTCGAACTAGTAGGGAAACCTTCAACGAACCGAGGTCACGATTCGCACGACCATCGTGCAAATTCAGCTGCAAAAGAAGCTGTTTTCTGCACATCAACGCGGCGGTTGCGGTGCATAGAACAGTCCACCCAACATGCTTGCGCAGGTCGGGGGGAATCGAGAAGGATAGTGAATCCACCGTTGATGTCAAGCCGACTCGTTCGTAGATTCTGAACTGTCCGAGACTTCGGGACCAAATCCGATCGCTCGGCAACACCTCCGAACCGAATCCGATCCGCGCACACGCCCGAGAACCAAAAGTTATCCGTCATTCTGAAACGTGAACCTCGCTGGCACACGCCCTTACCATCTCAAACTCAATGGCGCTGCTCACTCGAACGATCCTTTGGACGACGCTCCTGCTTCTTGGCCTTTTCTCGTCCGGCGCCCGCGGGCAAACGCCGACGAACCCGCCGAAACCGACCAACGGGACGGCTCCGGTCTTCGATGCGCCCGAACTGGGGCTCCGATTTACCCCGCCACTTGGCGCGGTGATGCGAGCGGAGCCACTGACCAAGGGCGTGAGTTACTCGATCGCTGATTCCGCGACAGATCCAAAATGGCGACTGCGAATCGTTTCACTCGAAGCTTCCCGCAGCGGGACCACGCCCGAGTCGCAGATCGCTGACTACCTCGCGCTCGCGAAGCAGTCCACCCCACTGCTCACGGTGCTTCGCGACGAAGCACTCACGCTCGGTGGATTCGCAGGTGGCCCGCCACCAGAAAATCGACTGCTCCTGCTCTCGGTCCCGCTCGAAGGTGGAGGCCACGGCATCGCTGGACAATTCGTCATCGCGCGAGGCGAAGAGCACTTCATCGTGTTCTCGCTGCTCGCCGATGGTCCTTCGTTTGCCGCGCTTGAGCGAAGTCTTGTGCAGAGCCTCCAATCGGCGATCGTTCGACCCCTCAGTGATGTTGCCTTTGAGAAGGTTGAACTTCTTGCGCGTGGCGTCCAACTCATCGCACGGATGGATGCCACTGCGATGCGCGCACTGGTGAAGGACGAAACACGTTTCTCCCGCGTTTACAAGGGGCTTCCAAGCGGCGAGGAACGCGAGATTGGGTACATGAGCACGCGCATCCAGGAGGGACCACGGGGCGCCATCGATCCATCGCGCGATCCGAAACAGTTTGATGGAGAGGATCTTGAAGTCGGCTTGCTCGTTGTGGTCGACGCGCGCGCCATCGTTGACGGGAATGCGAAGCACACCGTCGATGTACAGAGTCGCTACTGGCTCGCATGGGATGCTTCGAGTGAAGCATGGAGCGTGCGATCCACTGAGCGACAGGGTGCGGCGAGTCGGTCGAAAGCTCAAACCGGCATTCGCAGTGCGCAAAGCACTGGAAATCCAGCGCCGGAAGTGCAAGTCATCAATGCGAGTTCTCAAGGCATGACGCGCGAGCCAAGCGTCTGGCCCGTTCCGCCCGCCTACCTTTCACAGGCACAAACCCTTGTGCTTGGAAAACTGCTCCCGCGCGACGGTAGTTTCGAGGGAGAATTCGCGGATTACGCTTATGACCCGCGTGAATCACGCATTCCGCAGCGCAAAGAAATGTGGAAACGGAGCGCGAACGGTTGGACTCTTGAAACGCGCATCGCAGGAAACAACGGCGTGCTCACGCAGGAATTCGACGCGCAAGGCGAGCGCGTGAAGCGTATCGATTTCGATGGGACGATCACGGTCGCGATTGCGCCGGAGGCCCTGAAATCACTCTGGAAGTCGAAGGGACTCCCAGTCAAGTGACGCGCGTGCTCATCGCAGTGCCTGTGTTCAACGAAGCTGCAACCGTCGTGTCGGTGTTGACGGAGATCTCGCGATGCGCGGCGGACATTCCTCTCGCGCTCGGGCGCAGTGATCTCGCGCTCACGGTGATCGCCCTCGACGATCACTCCACGGATGCGACGCCTGCACTTCTCGCTTCGCTCGGCGTTGAGACGATCCGTCAGCCACGCAATCGAGGCTACGGCTACGCGATGCGCGAGACCTTTCGTCAGGCGCAATTCCGCGGCGCAGACTGGTGCATTTCGATCGATTGCGACGCGCAGCACGAACCGGCGAGATTGATCGACTTTGTGCGGACAGCTCTCGCCGACAGCGCGGATGTAATCAGCGGCACTCGCTACGGGGACGAGGCATTCGCGCACGACGACGCGCCTGAGGATCGTCGCGCAATCAATGCAACGCTCACGCGCGAACTGAATGCCGCGCTCGAACTGAAACTCACCGATGCGTTCTGCGGATACAAGGCATATCGCACCAGCGCGGTTGCAGACCTCACGCTCGACGCGGACGGATATGAGTTTCCCATGCAATTCTGGGTACTCGCGGCTGCAGCAGGCCTCCGAATCGAGGAACTTCCCACGCGCCGGATTTACACCGATGCCGCTCGTCGATTTGGAGGCGGCCTCGATGACAGCACAGTACGACTCGCGCACTACCGTCAGACGATGGCGAACGCGCTCCACGCAGTGCGGTCGAGATCCATGCTTCCACGCTAAGTTTCGACATGAGTCACGCCACGCACCTCCCTGACATCGACAGCGCCGCGCGCCTTGCCGCGCACGCGTTCGCGCGAGTTGATGAGCGCGAGTCGTTGTTCGGAAACACTCGCAGCGCGTGGCGCACGGCCACACGCGCGCAGTTGGGACTTCCACTCGATGTGCCGATCATCGTGACAGGACATCAGGCTGGGCTCTGGCATGCAGGCATCGCAGAAAAGTTTTCTTATGGCGCACGACTCGCGCGAAGACTCGGCGGCGTCTTGGTTCACATCGTCATCGACCACGATCTGAACGATGCCTCGGAGATTGCATTCCCTGCGACGATGGCCGGCAAACTCGTACGCCTCCACCTTGTGAGAACCCCGCGCGGACGAGGGGTAAACGCGCTTCGGCGACCGATTCGAGTGCGGATTCCAGAAGAAGCGCAGGACGGCACGGCGACCGTGATTCCAACGGTTGCTGAAGCGCTTTCGCGCATCGAGTCAGCCATCCACGACCACGCATCGCAGCCGAATCTCGCGCTGCAAATGGCGCATGCGGCCAACGCGCTCTTGCCCATGAACGTAAGACCGAACTTCACAATCCCCGCAACGGCGATCGCGCGGTCGCCCTTCGCGAGCGCCATGCGGGCACATTTCGATGCGCATGCGCGCGCCTGCTACAACTTTGCGCTCGGTGACGCGCGTGTCCGAAGACTTCGAGGCGATGAATTGCCGTTTTGGAGCCTCATCGACGAAACCGCGAGTCGCGAACCCCTGTCGGTTGGCGCCTCCGACGCGCTTGCTGCTCCGCGAGCGTTGAGCCTGACGGCGATCGTGCGATTGGTGCTGTGCGATTTCTTTGTGCATGGCACGGGTGGCGCGGTCTATGAAGAGGCGACGGATCGCTGGCTCGATGCGTGGCTTGGCGCCCGCTTGCTTCGCGCGCCAATTGGCATCGCGACCGCGACTCGCACTATCCCGCTTCTCGCATCCATCGATGCGAACGCCACACCGCGCGCTACCGCCGCAGATCTTCGCCGCATCACAAGCGATCCCTTTGGCGCATCGCTTTCCACCGAAAAACAAGCAATGCTCGCTGAGATTGCTGCGATTCCTCGGGATCAGAAGCAGGCTCGACGAGACGCGTACACGCGCATGCATCGCGCGATGGATGCCGAGCGATTACATCATGCGCCGCGCATCGCCGAGATGCAGTCACAAATGAATCTGCATCTCGAGCGAGCGAAGGAACTCGCGCTCATCCACGATCGCACTTGGCCATTCCCATTCACGCTGCCTGCAACACCGTAACCACGACAGGCAACATCGCAATCCGTTACGCACGACGCATCCGCGTCACATCGCTCGCGCGGCCGCGTTCCTGCGGTTATGCGAGAGGATCGGGACGATAGACCTTGGTGTCGATCGCCCACACGCGCTCCGTCCACACACTTCCTCCAGTCCCCTGCACGACATCGCGTCGAGCGGCCTGCATCACGATGCCCATGCGCGCGTCGAGATTGTCGAGCTGCGAGACGAACACCGCTTCGGGCGTTGCAGGGAGTTTCGCCGCGCCATGCTCAAGTTGCCCATGATGCGAAAGGAGAATGTGCTGCAGCACGCGAAGGGTGTCACCAGGCAGTCGTTCGTTCGTGCGTTGTGCGGCATGCGCAGCCTTCACCTGCACCCAGATCGCGCCTCGCACGATGTGACCAACGAGTTGTCCCTCATCAGTTGACGAGAATCCACGAGCCCACTCCATCTCCACGGTCTTCGCGAGGTCGTGCAGGAAAAGGCCCATGAGCACCAGATCGCGATTCAATCCTGGATAGAGCGGAAGCGCACGCTCGGCGAGTTCAAGAAGATTGAGGGTGTGCTCAAGCAGACCACCAATCCACGCGTGGTGAACTTGCACCGCAGCCGGTGCTTGACGGAAATCTGCCATGAGGCGTTCATCCATCAAGTACTGCTCCGCGAGGGCACGCATCGCGGGATGCGAAAGCGACCGCATGATCTCGCCAACTCGCGCGAACATTTCATCGATATCACGCTTCGTGCAGGGAAGGAGCGCGCGAATGTCGTCGGGCGTGACCTCAGCGCGCTCAATCGTCTCGAGGATGAGTTGCGCGACGCCTTGATAGATCTGCACATTTCCACGCACACTCACGAATCCGCAATCTGCGAGTTCCTGATACTGCGCCTCTTCAAACGTCCACATGCGACCGGGCATCTCTCCTGTTGCATCTCGCAGAATGCACTTCAAGAAGGGCTTGTTGGTACGCGTCGTCCCGAGTTGCGGATTCATGAGCGAGTACACGCCCTCGACATACATGCGATCCGTCAAACTCGAAATGTTCTGATGGCTTCCAGCGGCTGCGGTCATGCGAATGAGTGTACGCCACGCGATCGCTGCGATGCGCGTGCCACCACGCGCGTGCCTCGCATAGCTTTTATGCGTGCTGACGCATTTCGCGAAGGACTTCGGGAATCAAGTCCGTCAATTCGTGCGCGAGGAGCCCTGCATCCCCATGCGCAGCGCGCCAACGATCGCCGGCGCGCGCATGCACCTCGACCGCAAGCGCGGTCGCCTCGCCCATCGTGCACCGAGGAGCAGTTCGTTGACAGAACTGCGCGACGAAGCTCGCGATCACGCCGGAAAGCACATCTCCACTCCCTCCCGTCGCAAGCGCGGCGTTCCCGCTCGTGCTCGTCCAGAGATGGAGACCATCGCACGTGAGCGTGCCGCTTCCTTTCACGCACATGATTGCACCGAGCCGCTGGGCAAGTCGAGCGGCAAGATTTCGCCGCGCCTGTGTATCTCCCTCAAGAAAACCAGAGCCGACCGCGACGCCAACACCTTCCGCGAGTCGACACGCTTCTCCCGGATGTGGCGTGAAGATCGCACTCGTTCGGAGGTCGATCGGCGCATCTCTTATTTGCGCGAAGAGTGTGATCGCATCTGCGTCGATGATCACGGGCGCGTCAGTCGATGCAATGAGCCGAAGGAGCACCTGTGCTGCCGCGTCACCAAGTCCTAGCCCCGGGCCGATGACGAACGCATCGGCCGGTATTCGCACAGCATCGAGCGCGAGCGCGACCTCCGACGCGTGCAGTGCACCATCCGCAGTCGTTGCGAGCGGAATGACAGTTGCCTCGGGCACGATTTCGATGGCGTGCGACGCGAGTGCTGCTGGCACGGCGAGAGCCACAAGTCCGCATCCGGCGCGTAGAGCGGCGCGCGCGGTCAAACACGTTCCTCCGAGCATCATGCGCGGTGCTTCGCGACGCCCCCCCAGGCAACCACCGATGACGACGACCGTGCCAAACGTACCTTTGTGTCCGTGTGCGAGTCGCGGCGGTAACGCTGGGATGACCGCATCAACGATCATGCTTCACGCTCCCCTCGACCAGTTCAATCTTGACTTGCCCAATCAGCGCAAGAGCGCCAAGAAAGACTGGATCTGCGCCGCCGGATGCGAGATCGCTCACCGCCACTGCAATGTGCCCGGCGTGAAATCGTGTGTGAAGCGTCGCGTCAAGATCAACCCAGACAAGTGCAGGCTCACTCGCGCTCGAAGTCGCACGCGGGACGAGTGCTTGAGTCCACATGTGCCATCCCCATGCGCACTCCTGCCCGCCAAGGCCTTCGACGAACACGACGCCACTGACGACGCGAGAGGGAATGCCATCTGCGCGAAGGAGCGCGGCTAAGAGGACGGCATGCTCCGTGCAATCGCCAGAACGCGACTCTGCGGCCTCACTCGCACTTCCGAACGCCGTCTTGAAGTTCTTTGACTTGAGGTGCTTCGAAACAAGACTGCGAAGTTGTTCCGCTCGAGCAAGTCTCGACTGGCCTTCCGTGCGCTTCGTTTGATCACGCAGGGCGACCACAGCAGCGCTCTCGGAGTCGATGAGCGCATTGGGCTTCATCCATCGCGCGTCACCCGCTTCAACTGCATCGACCACGATCATCCGATCTCGATCCACTTCAACCACGGCCACCTGTGGCGTCGCAGCATCGATCCGCACCATCTGCGACGCGCCGTTTGGCAGCGAGATGGCTGGCGCGGTTGTCGTGACGCGAAAACTCGCGCGAGAGAGGCGAGAAGAATTCGGAATCGGCGCTGCGGAAATCAAGGTGCCCCGCAAGAGATCAAAGTTCCCAGCAGCAAGCGCAGCGCGTGCCTCACTCTCGTTGGCGATGCGTGAGATGAGCGCGCCGATTCCAAGCGGCATCGCGCTCTCAAGCAGCGCGCCGTCCATCGCGTATTGCTCGCGAGCGACGAGCGGCACCAATGAGTTCTTCACATCAAACCAGCGTTCATCAGGTGCACCCTTCGCGCGAGTCATCGTCGATTGCGCAGCGACACATCCCGATTGCAAATCAAGTGCCGTAAACACGATCTCTGCCGCGCCCGCTGCGAGTCGCGCGGCGATGAACTTCTCCACCGCACGAGGCGTGAGAAACGACTCCGCAGGCCACGCGAACGGTTCCGGTTTCCCATCGCCAACTTGCATCGTCGCTCGCTTGAGCGCTGGCTCAAACTTCCAGCGCACTCGCGCAGAGCCCATTTGAGAACAACTCGCCTCGATCGGTTCGCCCCGAGCGCTCTCAATGAACTCTGAGTGCATGGAAATCTCAGTCACTTCGCCCAGACGCCGAAATCGCATCTCGATGTCGCCCGTCGTCCGCAGCTCCACACCCGTCGCGAGCGTCCTGCGATGTACGGATTCATGGGAATATCCGCATGGCATCTCGCTCAGTGTGAGCACATACCATCGGTCGCTCTGCAGTTCCCAAGCCTGCGCATGCGCCGCCTGCGCGCCCAAGAGCGCGACCAAGAACACCAGCAACCGATGGATGTTCGCAATCATGCGTCAGGCGCGCCGTCCGTGGAAGACGCCGCCGCACCCATCGACTTCAAGAGCGGGAAGAGGATGACATCACGGATCGACGCGCTATCCGTCAACAACATCACGAGGCGATCGATGCCAATACCAAGTCCGCCGGCAGGCGGCATACCCACGCGTAGCGACTCCACGAAATCTTCATCGAGCGAACGGAAGGTGGAGACTTCCTCATCTTCACCGCGAAGTTGCTCGGTGAACTTCGCGAGCTGAATGTCGGGATCGTTGAGTTCGGTGTACGCCGGTCCAATCTCCATGCCACCGATGAAGAGATCCCAGCGCCCACAAATGTCTGGATCGTGTCGGTGCGGACGAGTGAGAGGAGAAATCGCACTCGGCCAATCCGTGACGAATGTCGGTCGAGCAGGATCGATGCGCGGTTCGGCAATGGCTTCGAACACCTCATTCACCACAAGCCAATCATCGAGCTTGGCTTCATGATGCAATCCAATCTCGCGCGCCTTCGCGCGAACAGCCGCGAAATCACGCACGCTGCAACCCACATGCTGCTCGAAGAGCTCCGCGAAACTCACCCGCACAAACGGCGCGGTGTAGTCGATGTCAAGTTCGCCAAATGGAAGGATCGGACCGCGGCCGTCCGTGATCGCCGTTGCGCGAAGTCCGGCATCGACGCGATCCGCCACCGCATCACATGCGAGCGTGTGGATGAGCGACTCGGTGAGCGTCATCATCGTTCCAGAGTCGCCGAACGCCTCATAGGCTTCCATCGCGGTGAACTCAGGATTGTGGCTTCGATCGATGCCTTCATTGCGGAAGTTGCGATTGATTTCGAAAACCTTGCGCATGCCACCGACGAGGCAGCGCTTGAGATACAGCTCCGGTGCGATGCGCAAGAAAAGCGGCATGCCGAGTGCGTTGTGCTGCGTGAGGAATGGTCGCGCGGCGGCGCCTCCTGCAATCGGCTGCAGCATCGGC
>SXGU01498720.1_pt1 | contig 89785 bp, 62 predicted proteins | sample 3174531 | NCBI WGS metagenome assembly SXGU01 (sample SAMN11356863, study PRJNA531348) | freshwater metagenome | isolation source: freshwater sample F1-140 | place: China: Fuxian Lake, Yuxi | collected 2017-12-25
GACGAATCCACCACGTCGAGTAGGTCGAGAACTTGTAGCCGCGCTGCCACTCGAACTTCTCAACCGCCTTGATGAGCCCAATGTTGCCTTCCTGCACCAGATCCAGCAGTTGCATGCCACGGTTCAGGTAGCGCTTGGCAATCGACACCACCAGCCGCAAGTTGGCCTGGATCATGACGCTGCGGGCCTCACCGATGATGCGCTGCGCCGTCGCGACCTTGCGCATGTCGCGGCTGGCCTGCTCGGCCGGCGCGCCATAGGCCAGAGCCAGCGCATCCACTTGCTCCAACGCCCGAATCGCGGCCGCCTTTTTCTTGCCGGCGCCGTCGGCCTTTGGCTTGGCGTTGCTGGCCGCCATCTCCACCACTTCCTGGCGCGACGTGCCGGCTTCCTCACACAGCTTGCGCAGGCTGTGTTCGGCTTTGACCAACTCGCGCGCCTTGTCTTGCAGCACGTCGAGCGCGCGGCCAACCAGGCGCTCACCCGTACGATCTTCCCAAAATGTTCGGTACTTCGATCGCATCGACTGGCTCAGCATCGGGGTGCGCTCGGCCGCGTCGCCAAGCTCTGCCCTGTGGATCTCGATTTCGGCGTCCAGGGCCAGCACGCGCTCTTTGAAGCGATCGGCGCGCGCCAACGTGGTGATGCGGGCATCGCGATCGCGCCAGCACTCCACGTCGGTCCACTCGCGCAGCACTTCGTGATCGGTCGCCATCTCCAGCGGCAGCGTCGTCATGTACGGCCGCGTGTACGGCACGCGCTCCAGGATCTCCAAGATATCGGCCGAGCTGTCCTCAATGCGGCGCGCCACATCGGCTTCGCCTTCGCGCGACAGCAGCGAAACTCGCCCGATGTGCTGCAAATACAAGACGGTCGAGTCCAGGTGTTGCTCGTGATCGTCGCCTTCTGGGCCGCGGCGGCCCCGCCGCGGGTCGCCATCGTAGCCGCCTGAGTCCCGCACCCCCGACTCGCGCACGCCAGAGTCGCGGGCACCCGACTCGCGGATGCCGGAATCGCGAATGCCCGAGCTGCGATACGCGCCATCGACCACGTGCAGGCCCGAGATGAACGGCCCCTCCGACAGGTCGATGTCGTCCATCTGCTCGAGCGGCAACTCACCAGAATCACGCTGATCGTGCATGGTATGCCTGCCGAGGCGGCCACTGCCGCCCACTGGTTTGGAGGTCGATCGGAGAGGCCGAACTGGCCCGCCGCGCACGAACGCGGGGGATCGCGGTCGCGCGGCGTGCACACCGGAGGGCGCAGCAGCACTGGACATGGCACCGGCCATCGCGGCACCAGCCGCAAGCGGCGCCCGGCTGGGGAGCGGACGCGCTCCGTTTTGCCATGCAAGGACCTTGCCAACTGGCCGGGGCGGCGCGCAGTACGTCCAAGCCGACGGAATTGCAAGAACGACCCGTGGCGGCACGCGCACGGAACCGCGATCTCCGCGTCAATCGGCTGACACGCGCGTCATGGCGGGGTGTGGGGCGACCGTTCAGGGGGCGGCGCCGCTCTCCAGACGCTCAACCCGCCGCAAAAGTTCTGCTGCGGGTTCGCTGCGACCCAGGTGCATCAGGTAGGCCGCATGGCCTTGCAGGCACGCCTCAAGCTCGCGCACTTCTCCAGACTTGGTAAACCATTCTGCGGCTTTGTCCCAGGCTTCGTTGGCGCCGGCCTCGTCGTTGGCATCCCCCAGCACCTCGGCCAGCACTTTGTGGGCAAACGCCCGGGTGCGGACCATGTCGCTGGCGCCCGCCGTGGCGACCGATCGCCGCGCCCACTTCATTGCGCGGGCGGCGTCGCCGCGACCACGCGCCGCGACCGCCAGATTGCGCGCGGCGTCGGACAACAGGGCGTTGTCGCCGAGCTTGCCCGCACCCTCGACGGCCTGGTACAGCAGCGCTTCGCCCTCGTCCACGCGGCCGAGCAGGCCCAAGACCTCGCCCAGGTTGTTCTGCAACAGCGCCACCGATCGGCGGTTGCCGACGCGCTGCGCGAGCCCCAGCGCCTCTTGCATCACACCCGCGGCGACTTCGTGGTGTCCAGCGTTGATGTGGCAGACGCCGAGCGCATTGAGCGCCTCGGTCAAGCCGAACAGGTTGTTGCGGCTGCGCTGCAGCTCGACCGCGCGCTCGAGATAGGTCTGGGCCTGCTCCAAGCGCCCCTTGGACAACAGCACGATGCCCAGATTGCACACGGTGAAGGCCTGACCAGCGCGATCGCCCATTTTTTCGCGGTATTGAGCGGCGCGCTTGAGAAACTGCTGTGCGGGTTCAAGCCGTCCCACGGTCCAATAGGCCCGGCCGATGTCATCGCACGCCGAGGCCAACCCTTTGAGATCCTGCGCGGCCTCGTACAACCGCAGCGCCGGCGCCAGGTGGTCGATGGCTGCGACCGCTTTGCCCTGGGTACGAAACATCCGGCCCAAGTGTTGCAGCGCCCGGGCGCCGCGGGTTCGCGCCCGGAACTTCCAGGCCAGTTCCAACGCATCGCGGTACAGGGCCTCGGCTTGCGCCCACTGGCCGTCGAATTCGTGCAGCCGGCCCAGGCCCAGTGCCGCCTCGGCGTGGACGTGGGCCAGGTGCTCGGGCGCCAGTTCGCGCGCTTTCTCGAGCAAAGTGCGCGCGGTGGCGTTGCGGTACTCATCCATCGCGCGGCTGCCGGCGCGCAGATACAGGTGGGCGGCGTGCACGCGGTCGCCCGCCAGCAGCCACAGCGGCGCCAGAATCTCCGCCAGATCGCCGGTGCGCTCGTTGGAGACCATCTGCAGCCACACGGCCGCCTGCTGGCTGTAGCGTTGCCGCTGAGTCGGTTCGAGCAATTCGAGCAGCGACTGCCAGTCGCCCTCATCGACAAAGCGGTGCGGGTTCTCGGTAGGCAGCAGCGCCTGCGGTTCGGCGGCGACCACCCCACGATCCACCAGGAACCGCACGGCCTTGGCCACGCGTTCCGGTAGCTTGTCGCGGCCGAGTTCATCGACCGTGCGCGCGCCCTTGCGATCGTGATCGGCCGCCTCGCCGCGCAGCAGCGCCACCACGCCACCCGACCAGAAGTGGGCGCCAAACACCGCCGCCGCGGTGGCAACCGACATCTGGAAGTCGTCCAGGCCGTCCAAGCGGCCGCCGCGGTCGGCGAGCAGATCGTGGGCCGGCAACTCGCGCCGCCAAACCTCATCGTCCAGCTGCCACTTGCCATCGCGCGAGGCAATGGCGCCGCGCTTGTGCAGGGCTTCGATGGCGGCCAGCACCCGGCCCGGCCGGCCGCTGCCCAGTTCAACCAGCGCGTCGATGTGACTCGGGCTGACGCCGGCAACGCCCTCGATCGCACTGACTGCAAGCTCGCGCACCACGGTTGGCGCCAGCGGGGACAGCTCCAGGATCGGTCGATCGGCCAGCCAGCTACGCCGCACTGCGCCGCGGCGGTCGGTCGCGAACACCACCGCCACCGGCAACTCGGGCGCCTGCGCCAGCAGCTTGGCAAACGCGTCCAGGCTTTCGGCATCGGCCTCGCCGGCCTCGTCCACCAGCAACAATGTCGGCGGGTCGGCCAGCACCTTGTGCAGCAGGCCAAACAGCGCCTCGTGGGCGCGCTGCGCCTGCTCAGTGCGATCCAAGAAGTCGATGTCGTGGTCGTTCCAGAAGTGGAAGCCCAGCATCGGCCCACAGGTACGCGCGATCTCCGCGCCGGCGGGGTCGGCGTACAGCGCCTCGACGCTGCGCTCAAAGCGCTCGCCGGCGATGGTGCCCGCCAGGAACTCGCCGATATCAAAGCGCAGCCGCATCAGCCGCTCGAGCAGCGAATACGCGCGCACGCAGCCCTGAGCGGACACAGCCAGCACCCGGCAGCCCGGCAGTTCGGCAACGGCGCGATCGCGCACGGCACCGAGCACCGTAGAGCGACCAGAGCCAGCCTCGCCCTGGACGGTCAGCGCAGCGAGCCGGCGGTCGCGCAGCGCCGACAGCGCGTGATCGGCGACTTGGCGGGCTTCGCGCTCGCGAGCGAACAGCACGAGCTTGCGGTCCGCGGCCGTTCGCCACGGCAGATCAAAGCCCTGCGGCGTGACAGTGCCGCGCGAGCTGTCGCCCGAGCCCTGCTCCAACAAGTCGGCATCTGCAAAAAACTGGCCGACGATGTCGACCGGGCGGTCGCTGCGGGCAATCAGACCCGAGTCGTTGCGCAGGGGCGCGAGGCACACCTCACAGAAGCGAAACGACGAGATGTTTTCGTGGCCGCAGCGGTGGCAGCGCATCCAGAGCCTTGGCCGCGCGGGGGAGCGTGCGGCAGTCGCTTGGGGTTGGGCGGGCAGTCGCAGGCCAAAGGGCCTGCCGGGCGCGGCAATTGTGCGTCACATACGGCCGGCGGCGCAATGCCGGCGCCCCGCTACTTGCGCACCTTGACCTTGTTGTCTGGTTTGCCTTTGGCCGACGCCAGCACCTCAGGCTCTGGCAGCAAGTCGGGTGTCGGGACCGGCTCGGGGATGGCATCTTTGGGCTGGCTCAACGCGCGAACGATGAGCGCGATGCCGGCCACCACCAGCGGAATCGACAGCCACTGGCCGGTCGTCAGGTGCACCCCCAACGCCTGCTCAAGCGTGCCCAAAAAGCCATGGCTGCGTAGCTGTTCGTGCTGAAATTCCTTGAAGTTTTCAAAGATGATCCGCTGGCCGAAATAGCCGACAAAAAACGTGCCTGCGTACAGGCCAGAGCCGGCGCGGCGGATGTCGGCACGTTGCAGCAAGAGCAGGATGAGAAACGTGATGCAGCCGTAACTAAATTCGTACAGCTGGCTGGGGTGGCGCGGCAGGCATTGCGCGGCAGAAATGTGTTCGATGTTGCAGTAGCGCAAGAACTTGACGCCCCACGGCATGTCGGTGACGCGGCCGACGATCTCGCTATTGAAGAAGTTGCCGATGCGCACGCCACCGGCGGCGATCGCGATGGCCGGCGCCAGATAGTCGCCCAGGCGAAACCACGTCTTGCCGTGCTTGCGGGCGAACAGCCACAGCGCCACGATGAGGCCGACTGTCGCCCCGTGCGAAGCGAGGCCACCGCGCCAGAACTTCAAAAAGTCCAGCCATGCCGAGATTTTGTCCCAGAACAGCGGCAGTTGTTCCCACACGCCGTTTTGCATGCCGTCGCGGGTCCACGGCATGAAGTACTCGCGCGGCTCGTAGAACAGCACGTGGCCCAGCCGCGAGCCGCCGACGATCGCGATGACGCCCCACCACAAGAACTGCTCGGCAAAATCGTGGGTTTCGCCGTTGCGCAGGGCCTGGCGCCGCCACACCGCAAACCCGGTGTAGATGGTCAGCGCGAACATCACGCCGTAGTAGCGGATTTGCAGGGGCCCCAGGTTGACCAGGATCGGGTCCAAGTTCCAGGTGATGGCGGCGAGCATGGCGATCCTTGCGGCCCGGCGGGCGCGCCAAGGTAGCGGGCCGACCGGCGCGGTCAAGCACTCGGGCTGGTGCCGTTAGAATTCTCCGCGCAATCCAAGGCTTGGAATGATTGGCAGGCCGGTCTGGTACTGGCTGGCGGTCGCGTCGTAGTTGTACTGGATGCCTTCGGGATTGCCGTGGTTGTAGACATTTTGGATGTCGAGGTACACGTTGAACAGCCAGTCTTCGAACACGAATTTCTTGTCCACCCGCAAGTCGAGCTGGTGGAACGCTGGCAGCCGCTCGGTGAACAGCTCGGCTGACTGCACCCGCGTGTAGGTGTCGGTAGCTTCGTTGTACACGGCCGTCGACAGGGGCGTCATCGGGTTGCCGGTGACGAAACGAAAGCGTGCGCCGACCTCCCAGTTGTCGGGCAGTTTGTAGCTGCCGAGCATGGTCAGGATGTGGGTCTGATCCCAGCCGAACGGCCGCTCTGGCAGGTGCGGTTCGTCGCGGCGCAGCGCTTGTTGCAGGGTGTAGGCGATCCAGCCAAAGAAGCGGCCGACGGGCTTGTGGCGCAACAGCACCTCGGCGCCCAGGATCCTGCCGGTGCCGGAATTGATGGGCGGCTCGGGTATCACGCTCTTGGGGTAGACTACGAGGCTGCTCAGGTCTTTGCGAAACAGTTGGACATCGACGTCCACGGCGTCGCTGATCTTGTATTCGGCGCCGCCTGCCACCTCGAAGCTCTGCGACGGCAGCAGGTCGGGGTTGCCGAACCGCGCACCGACTTCGTTGGGCTGCGGCCGCTGCACTCGTTGGCCAGCGGCGAACTTTAGGGTCCAAGTCTGGTCAGCGGCCCAGCGCAAATTGAAGCGAGGCGTCAACGCTTCGCCGCCCGAGGCGCCGCGAAACAGATCCAGGCGCATGCCGGGCACCACTTCAAGATCTGGGCGCAGGTTGAACACCGCGTCGAAGTAGGCTGCCGGCGAGATGAACACCCCCGACTGCCGCACTTGTAGCCGCCGGGTCGGCACGCCGGCGCCGCCACCGCCAAAAGTGCCGCGCTCGCCAGTCGTCTGTACCGGCGGAGCATAGATATCCACGCCAAACGGGTTGCAGAAGATGTCCAGGCCCGGCCGCAGCTGTAGCGGTCCTTTGCCGAACGTGAAGTCCTGGCGCAGCGTGTATTCGCGGTTGGTGCCCTCGGCCCGAAACAGGTCGCCAAACGCCGCGTCGAGCACGCCGTAGGTGGCGCCGAGCGTGGTGTTGGAGGTCCAGTCGTCGCCGCTGTGGCGCAAGATCCCGATCAACGTGTGGAAACTGGTGCGGCTGGACAATTCGCCGCGCGCTTGCGGGAAGGCCGTCGGCGGGTTCTTGAGCACGGCCGTCAGCGCGTCGTCCGAGCCGAACCAGAACCACGACATCGAAGTGCGGTCGCTAAAGCGATGATCGAGCTTGAGCTGGTAGTCCCAGTAGCGCGGCGCCAGGGTCAGCGGCAGTTGCTTGGCGATGATGTCCAAGCTCAAGAACGCGTCGATGTACGACCGGCGAGCGGCCGCGGCGATCGTGGTGTTCTCGCCGAGCGGCCCCTGGACCAGAAAGCCGGTGTGGTAGACGTTGCTTTCCAGGTAGCCGTGCCAGCGCTCCTGCTTCTTGGGCAGCGCCAGCCGGGCGTTGAGCAAGCCACCGGTCTGGCGGCCGAAGCGCGCGCCGAAGCCACCTGGATAGAAGTCGATGGTCTCGAGCAGGTCGGTGTTGATGATCGAGTACACGCCGCCAAAGTGGTAGATGAGCGGCACGCGCACGCCTTCGACGGCGATCAAGGTGTCGAGCGGCGCCGATCCGCGGACCACCAAAAAGCCCGATCCGCCGGTGCCGCGCGCGACGCCGGGCAGGTTCTGCACGACCTTGAAGGCGTCGCCCTGCACGCCGGGGATGCGCTGGATTTCCTCGGCCCCCAGGCTGCGGCGCGCCATCTGACCGGCCTCGGGCGGGGCGACTGCGCTGGCGCGATAGACCGTGTAGCTCAGGCGCTCGGCGCGCAGCCGGACCGTGGCGGTCTTGCCGTCGGCGATCTGCACGGTCTGGCGCAGTGGCTTGTGGTCGGTGCCGGGCAGGTACACTTCGGCGGCGCCTGCGCGCAGCAGCCCGAACCGAAAGCGACCGTCGGCGTCCGTGAGCACTTCGGCACCCTGGGCGGCGATGGTCACGGTGGCGCCGATAACTGGCCTGCCTGTGCCTTTCTCGATGACCTGGCCGTCCAGGCTAGAAAAGCCGGCGGGGGCGCGCTCGATGTCGCGGCGCTCAAAGCGGCTCTGGCCCGGTGCGCTGTCGCGGCGGTAGGCAGCCAACCGCGCGCCAAACTTGAAGCGCCAGGTGATCCGCACGGCAACCGGCTTTCCTGCCTGCTGCGCCGGAGAAAAGGTCATCTTTTTAGCGGCTTGGACTGCTGCGTCGTCGAACTCTGGACCCGCGGACTGGGCAACCTTGACCGCCTTGACCTTGCCAGTGGCGTCGATGTCGATCTCGACCACCACCGTGCCGCCGACGCCCTTGTCCTCCATAGCGGCGGGGTAGGTCGGCTCAACCACCAGGATCGGCTCCGGAGGCACCAGCGCCGCCGGTTCGACTTGCGCAAACGCCAGCGCTGGCGCGACCACCAGGGCAACAAGGCCCGCCAGCAGCCTACGCACCGGTCGATCCAAAACCGCCGGCGCCGCGCACCGAGGATTGCAATTGGTCCGTCAGCGCAAACGTGGCCCGCTGGACAGGCGCTAGCACTAGCTGGGCAATGCGATCACCGCGGCGCACAGTCGCGGGTTCGGCGCCGAGGTTGACCAGCAACACCATCACCTCACCGCGGTAGTCGGCGTCGATGGTGCCCGGGGCGTTGAGCACCGTGAGCCCTTGGTTCCAAGCGAGGCCCGAGCGCGGCCGCACTTGCACTTCAAAACCACTGGGGATGTGCAAGCGCAGGCCCGTAGGCACGCGGGCACGGCCGAGCGGGGGCATGATCAGCGGTTCTTCTAGCGCGGCGTAGACGTCGGCCCCTGCGGCGTCGGCCGTCGCGTAGGCGGGTAGCGGCAGGTCGCGGTCGCGGTCGGCATCGACACGCTGGACGGCAATGGGCGGGTGGTCTGGCACGGCGATCCCGGCGCCCGGCAGCGGCGCGGGCCAACATTAGGCGGCAAAGGCCGCGGGTGCAATGGCTCGGTTTGCGGACGCGCCGCTGCCGAAAACCCCTGCGGCAGTCCGCGGACTCGGCCAGCGATGCAGCGCGCCGGTGAAGTTTCAGCTATCGAAGTGGACGGCAAAGCCCGCGTGCAGTGCGATATGAACCGGTGGCCTGCTCGAATCTATGACAGCGAGCGGGTTTTGGCCGCCCGGCTGTGCCGGGCTTCGCGTGGGACCGAAGGCCACCGCGACGTTCGAGAAGTCTGCAAGCTGACTCTGCTGCAGGAACTTGGGTGCATCACTGATAAGCGCTAGAAAGCTCTGTCTATCAGCCCAGCAGGGGCCTCTTGACCATCGCGGGGGAAGGCAGTCCCAGGCCCAGTGCGTCCACCGGGACGGCTGCGGACGCTGTGCAGCGAAGTTAGAGACCTGTCCCGGGACTGGTGGGCCTCGAGATCCGATCACACTCGTCGGCGGGCTGCAGCTTGACAGCGCGGCTGACCGCGCCAAATATCCACGGCGGAAGCGCAGCCCCTGCCCTGCCGCGTCGTCGCCCGTCCCTTGTAGCGCCCTGAATAACGCTCCGGGCGCCGTCAGAGTCAGCCCGTGCCATCACCCGGCATTGCAGTCAAGGCCAATCAGCGTTGGTGCGCCATTGAGCCGTGTGGGCGAGTTCTGATCGTCGCTAGCGTCCTGCATTGCGTTGCGATGGCGGTCACCTGGCCCGATGCCATCACCAACACCGACGAACTGAGCTACGTCGCGGCCGCCACCGACTACGCGCAAGGCAGGAGCACCGGCGTCGCGATCGATCCGACGACACTCCTGCCCTACGACCGGATCAACAGCCTTTACCCTGCTGGAACCTCATTGGCACAGGCGCCCTGGGTTGCGGTCTTCGGCTGGCGCGGCGCCTACGTGGTGCCGCTGGCAGGGTTCCTGGGTGCCCTCTGGGCCATGTACGCGCTACTGCGGTCGGTCGGTCTCAATCCGTGGTTTGCGCTGGTACTGCCAGCGTTCCCCGCCACCACCGTACTTGCGCGCTGTGCAACCAGCGACTCCTGGAACCTTTTTCTGGTCACTGTCGCGCTCGCAATGTTTGCCCATGGGGTCAATGGGCCAAAATGGCGGTGGTCGCTCTCCGGATTCGCGGCGGGCCTAGTGTTGGCAACCCGCGAAGCGTCGGTACTTGTGCTGGCGCCCATCATGCTGGTTGCGGTGGTGCGCCGCGAGCCGGGCTGGTGGGCGCTGGTCGCTGGCGGCGCCCTCGGCGCCGGCGTGCGACTGGTCTCCGCATGGATCATTTTTGACAATCCGCTGTTTCGGCACCCCGGTTATGGCGTGTTTACGTTGCACTGGCTGTTGCGCAACTTTCCGTTCTACTTGGGTATCACCCTGGTGTTGATTCCAGCCGGCCTCGTTGCGCTGGTGCGCTACCGCGGGTGGCGCTGGCGCGAGTTGACGATCGGCGCGGCGGCGCTGCTGTTATTGCATGCGGCTTACCAGTACGGTGCGGGCGAATCCGGCGGACCCAACGCGGTGGTGATCGGCGGACGCTATGTCATGCCCGCCCTGCCCGTGTTCGCGTTGGCCTTGGCTTGGCTGGTGCGTCCGCAAGAGGCGGGCGCGGCGACTGGCTTGGCCGGGCGGTGGCAGCGCTGGCGCGAAATCGTGGACCGCCGCGTGCCTGCCGTGTTTACGGTGGTTGCGCTGGCGACAGTTGCCATTCACCCGCTGTCCTGGTGGTGGAGCCGCGCCCACGCCGGGCTTGCGGCGGACATCTGCACCCACGTGCCACCAGGCGCCCGCGCCATCGTCAGTGGTCCGACGCTCGTCAAGGCGCTCGGCCCGTGGCATTGCCAGCGCGCTTGGGTGCCGGCCGGGCAACCGAGCGCACAACAAGCGAACAAGTGGGCAACAGAGAGCACGCCGCTGTACGTGGTCAACGGTGTGCGCGCCGACAGCGCAGCCTACCGCGCCGGCAGTGCCGCGTTTGTGCAATGGCTCGACGCGCGCATTGCCCCCGAGCGGCGTCAGGTGGTGTATCGGGCCAGTCGCGGCGTGGTGCAACTGGAAATCTCACGGATTTTGCCGCCGCGCCCGTCCGCGCCGCCAGACGCGCCGCGGCGGCCCTGACCTCGTCAGGCAACTTTGCGTAGCGTGATGTGCCAGTGCAGCGCCACTGCGCCGGCCACCGGTCTGGTCATCCGGTCCACCGCAGTGGCCACAAAGCCGAGCGCGCCGGGCAGCAACGACCGCCGCGTCACACCTCCCGACACCAGGTAGGCAAACCACGGCAAAAGCGCCAACCGATCGATGCGCAGGGTCGGGTGCTGGCGCTCAAAGCGGGCGCGATCGCGCACGAACACCAACCACGACAGCGCCTGATTGGCGTCGGCCATGGCGTCGGTCTGGTCAAACGTCCAGTCGCCGGCCTGGTCGTCATAGGGCTCGGGGTGTAGATGGCCGAACACCGCGCGCGCTAGGGGAGTGTGGGCAACCTCGATCATCGACACCACGCCGCCGGGTACCAGCGTCCGCTCGGCCTCGGCAAAAAAGCGCGTGACTTCGGGAATGTGATGCAGACAGTGAGTCAGCAGAATCGCCCGCAGCCCGCCGTCGGCAAACGGCAGCGCGCGCGCATCGACCACCCGATCGGCCAGCCCCGCGACCACATCTGAAGTAATGACCCCGGGCAGCATCGTGCACAAGTAGCTGCCGCCGCTCCCTAGTTCGAGCAATTCGCCGCCCGCGTCCAACGGCACCGACGCTGCGTCGGCAATCAGGCGCCGGTACCAGTCGTCGTAGCAACCCCGCAGCAGCGGCTTACTGTCCAGCAGCGCGCGCTGCGCTGCAAACCAACCGGGCGATCCCATCTCTAAGCCCCGCAGGCTGGGTTCTTGCAACAACATCTTGGCCTCTACTGGGCGTCTGTGGCCGCGGGTCAACTGCGCATGCGATCGCGGACGATGCCGGCTGCGGCTTCCGAGCGGACCTTGGCCAGCCAATAGATCGCCACAAGGCCGTCGCGCGCCCGGATCTTCTTGCCCTCGAGGATGCCGCGCGGGTTGTAGCTGATCGGCACCTCTGTAATGCGGATGCCGGACAACATGGCCTTGCCGGTGAACTCTGGACAGAATTCGAAGCCGCGGCAGTGCAGCTCGAAACGGTCGAGCACCGAGCGGCGGAACACCTTGTAGCCCGTCGCCTCGTCGGTGATGCGCTGGCCGTAGAGAACTCGAGTCGAATGCGTCAGGATCAGATTGGCCAGCAGGTTCAGGCCGCGCATGCCCTTGGGAAAGCCGCTGTGGAAGCGCGATCCGTACACCACCAGGACTTCGGGGTCGCGAAACGGCGCCAGCAGCACCGGGTAGTCGTCGGGCGAGTACTCGAGGTCGCCGTCTTGTACGATGAGGATGTCGCCCGTGGCCAGCTTGAAGCCGGCGCGCAGCGCCGCGCCTTTGCCGTGGTTGACGAGCCCGGCGTGGACCTTGAGGTGCGGCGCATGCTGCGGATGGTCGGCTAGAAACTCGTTGATCGCCCGGACGGTGCCGTCCGTCGAGCCGTCGTCGACGACGATGACCTCGCGCTCAGCATGGTCGATGAGCGGCGCCTGAAACACCCGCCGCAAGATCTCGGCGACCAGAAGCGCCTCGTTGTACACTGGAATCACGATGCTGACGCGCAGCACGCTGCCGCTCATGGGGACTCCTTGTCGGTTCGCCGATTCCACGGCGGGGTGGTCGCCCGCGTGGCCAGATCGCGCAGCACAATCCGGTAGTCCATGGGTGTCATCTGCAGGCGCGCAAGATCACCGGTCACGTCGGCGACGACCAGCGCCTTTTGGCCCAGCAGGTTGTCCGACGTCATCGGCAGACGCAATCCTATGCGTTCGCACCAGCCCAGCACCATGACGGCAGCATCGCCGGGCAGCGGCACGACGGGCAGCCGGGCGCGGCCAATGCTCGCTGCAACCTCGCGGTAGAACTGTACAACCGGCACGGCTTGCGGCTGGGCAATGGTCAAGGTGCCGCGCAGGCCGCGGGAGATCGACCGTTCGAACCCATTGGCCAGATCTTGCAGACCAATGGGTTGCAGCTGCGCGCTACCGCCATAAAAGCTCGGCACTGCCGGCGCCACCGCCAGTGTCGACGCCAACCGCTGAAACACCCCGCCTTCGCCCAGCACGAAACCCGGCCGCACCACCAGATCGCGCGCTGGGTCGAGCAAAGCCTCCACCTGCACCTTGGACCGGCCGTAGTGCGAAAGCGCACCCGCGTGCGCCGACATCGACGACACGAACACGCGCGACACCACGCCGTGGTCGCGGGCTTGGCCAAACAGGCGCTCGGCGCCGCGGACGTTGCGCTGCGCAGCCTGTGCCGGCGCTGTCGCGTCGCTCGCCCATGCCGCGTGGACCAGCACTTCCGCACCATCTAGCGCCTGCGGATCGAAGCCATTGCCGTCGAGGTCGCCGCCGAACCAGGTCAGGTCGACCTGCGAGCGGCGCGCAGCGGTCGCGGGATCGCGTGCAGTGCCGCGCACTTGCCAACCGGCCTGCGCGAGTGCCCGGGCGATCGCACCGCCCACCAGGCCCCCGGCGCCCGTGACAACAGCACACCGACGGATCACGCGGCCTCCAGGCTGACCGCCGCCGCCAGTGCGATGCGCCGGGCATTGGCCATGATCGTCAGCGTCAGGCCTTTGGCCGGTAGGTGGCCCCACCCTGCGCTGTCCGCGACATACACGCCGCGCGTGCCGAGCAACCGCCCGTGCGGATCCAGGCCATGGCGGTTCTCGCTGCCCGGCGACAGATGTGGAATGGTGCCCGCATAGTGGATGCTCGACGCATGGCCTGGCCGCAGCCGTGCGCCGCCGATGCAGCCCAGTCGCCACAATTCAGCCACGATGGCGCGCTCGCGCTGCTGTCGGCGCTCGACCCACTGTCGCGGCGGCTGATAGTGGACTCGCAGTGGCCACGCGCGCTCACCTAGCGGCCGCGCGACACCTAGCCAATTGTCGGCAGTCGGGGCGTCACTGTGGTGCACGCCGACGATGACAAGGCTCTCCATCAGCAAGCGCACGACCTGTAGACCCACCCAGGGGTGCAGCGGCAATTCTTTGACCAGCTTGAACGCGAGCAAGCTCCGGTAGGAATAGAACTGCAGCGACACCAGGTCGTCGGGCGCGTCGGGGGGCGCGTACAGGCCCGTCAACTGCGCCATGCTGTGGCGGCGGTCCTGGGCCGGCCGACCCAGTCGCCGCAGCTGCAGACAAGGCATATAGGTGTAAGGGTTGCACAAAAGCGGCGCGCGCAAGTCTGTCTGTGCCCGGGCGGCCAGCACCAGACGCGCGGAATTGAGCGCTCCTGCGCAGACCACCAACCGTCTTGCGGCGAACTCTACACGCCCATGACCCTGGTCCGGCAAGACGCCGTGCAGTCGCACCAGCCCGTCCTGTCCCTCGTCGAAGCCAACCGCGAGCACGCCGCGCGTTTCGACAAACCCTGCGCGGGTGCGCAGTTGCTCGATGGTATAGCGCGGCCGATAGATCGACTTGCGCACGTCGGACCAGAAGTCCATGTCAAAGTAGGGGTTGGCGCGACGGTCTCCCAGGTCTTGCGACAAGATGGCCAGCGGCATCCGGCCCAGTCGCATGCGCTTTGCGGTGCCACGTGCTCGATAGGCGGACAGCAGCGCCTGAGCGTTGCTGTCGAGGTCCAGGGGTGGCTGCAGTGCGCGCAACTGTCCGCTGCACGCTCCAGCGGTGTCGTCGTCGTGGCTGCCGCTGACGCCGATGCGCTCGGCAACCGCCGCGTAGTGCCCGGCGAAGCCTTGCGGTGGTAAACCACACGCGGCGAGCTCGTCGGCCGTGTAGGTGTACGCCGCCGCACCCCAAGCTGCGCCCAGGCCGCCGAGCGCCAGACTCTGCATGGGCTCAAAGCTGTCGCCGTGCACCGGTAACTCAGTCGCCGTATCGCGCACGGTAAACTGCCGCGGCGGCGTCAGCTGCGAGCCGATGCGCACCTTGCCGGTCGGAATCCCCTCGTCGTCCGCGCCGAGCCACCACAGCGACTGGTCTGCAACGTCGCGACGGACTGTGGAAAATGGCGCGTCGGGAATCAGATCGCGGTAGATGGTGTCGTCGTGCCCGAGGTGGACGAGGTGGACGCTGCGGCCTTGCTCCAGCAATTCCGCGGCCGCGATGGCTCCAGCGGGCCCCGAACCCAGCACGATGACGTCGTCCATGGCGATCCGGGTTACCTGCCGGCGTGCGGCTTGCAGTTGTCGCGCGCGCCTCGCTGCCGCAGGTGCGCAACCAATTGCACCAACGCCAACGGCACCGCCAGCAGACCCAGCGCAAGCAGCGCCAGCACGGCAAAAACCGGACCGCGGGCTATCGGCGAAAACGCCCGGACGTTGCTTGGGTCCGCTTCGCGTCTGGCAAGGGCGCGAATCTGATCATCGGTCGGGCCTAGCATGGCAGCAAGCATAGTCGCAGCGAAGCGGCCAGGGCAATGGGGCCCCGAATTGCGTGCCTTTGCCGTTGCCCAGCCTGACCGGCATGCTAGGCTCAGCGTTTCGCGCGCTTGCCGCTCGGAGGCCCCGTTGTTCCGCCTGCATGCCTATCGCTCGTTCGCTATCAGCCTCTGCTGCTGGCTCTCGTGCGCGTGCGGCAACGGCTCGAGCGCCGGCACCGTCGCTGGCAGCTCCGCAGGCGGCGCAGGCGGCAGCGCGCAGGTGGACCCCAAGACGCTGGTGCTGCGCACTGACCTCGGAATCGGCGAGGCCCGCGCCGGGCTGCCGGCCAAGGTGCTGTGCCGCGCGTTCCTGCCGCCCGCCAAAGGTGCCGTCGCTGGCGAGACCGGCGCAGAGGTGGCGCTGCCCGGGCCGGCAACGCTAGCCGTGCTGTCGGGGCCAGCGGGTCCGCTGGCGATCAAAGACGGCCAGGTCACGCTGGCCAAGGTCGGCGAATATCAGGTGCAGTGCCAGGTGCCGTCGCACGCCTTGCTGGATGCGCTGCCGCCTACGCTCTACGTCGTTCCTGGTCCGCCGACGGCGGTGGAGACGCTGTGGGTGGGCTTGCACGGCCAGCCACCCGCGCCGCAGCCCGCGCAAGTGACTGCGGGGTCGTTGCTGCAGTGTGCGTGCGCCGCCCAAGACAGCTTTGCCAATCCGATAGCGGCGGGGTTTTCGCTGCTGGTGACCCCCGATCAGGGCGCGCCGCCGGGCGGTCTGGTGGCGCCGGCGATCAAGGCTGGCCCTCTGCAGATCGCGTGCGAAGTCGAAGGTGTAGCGGACAAGACGCCGCTTGCGGTGCAGGTCGTCGCCGACGTGCCGCGGCACCTGTTCACGCTGCTGGAACCGCCGCAGATCGTGGCCGGCAACGCCAGTCAATTGACCTGCGCCGCCAATGACGCCTGGGGCAACCCCATCGCCGACTTTCCGTTCGCGCTCGACCTGCCCAAGACCGTAACGGTTAAGGGCCTGTACGCCACCCGCACCAAGGCCGGCGCCCACAAGCTGCAGTGCGTACCCGAGACGCTGCAGTGGAGCCTGTTTACCCTGCACCCAGCGGTGTTGACGGTCGACCCTGGACCGCCAAACCAGCTCGAAGTGCTGGCCGTGCCCAACAAGCCCGTCTACAAGCAGGAGGAAAAGATCGTTTTTGTGAGCGCGGTCAAGGACGCCTTCGATAATCTGGTGCCGACGGCGGTGGTCAACCTGGCCGTGCTGGCGCCCGCCAAGGGCTGGAAGGTCATCGGCGGCAACAGCACGGTGTTTTCCGAAGACGGCAAGTACCAGCTGCAGTTTACGGTCGAGGATCATCCAAAGCTCGTGCACGACCGCACCCTTATCGTGGACGGTACGCCGCCGCTTTTGACCATCGACTACCCGCCGTGGGGTTCGACGTTGGAAGGCAAGGCGTCGGTGCAGGTCAAGGGCGCGGCCGGCGATGCGACCAGCGGCATCAAGACCCTGCAGCTGAACGGCAAGAACGCCTACGTCACCCACAAGTCGTGCCAGACCGACAAGGAGTGCTCGGCCGGTGTCTGCAACCCCGACACCTACACCTGCAGCGTCGGCACCTGGGTCAGCCAGTATCCGGCCAAGCATGGGCTCAACCGCCTCGAAGCCAAGACCACCGACATCGGCGACCAGAGCGCGCGCGCCACCCGCGGCTTCTACTACTCGGGCAGCTACTACCCCATCGATGGCACCAAGCCAGACGCAGCGCTGGTGCCCGACGGCATGCAAGTGTTCTTGGGCCATGACTTTTTCGACGACGGCGACCACGATCCCAAAAAGCCGAATGATCTGGCGACACTGATGGAAATTGCGCTGGGCGGTCTGGACGTGGCGACGCTGCTGCCGCCGGGCGGTCTGAGCTCGGGCGGGGTCGAGGTCACGCTGTCCAACTTCAAGTTCGATAAGCCAACGGTCTCGCTGCAAACGGTGGACGGCGGGCTGGATCTGGCCTTGAAATTCACCAACATCAAGACCGACATCGCGGTCAAAGCCAAGCAAAAAGTCGGGCCGATCTCAGTCACGATCAAGGTCACGGGCGACATCAAGATCGGTAAGCTCCTGGTCAATGCCGGTATGGGCATGGCGGTGTTCAACGGCTTTGTCGAGGCCAAGGTCACCAAAAGCCAGGCGGTCATCGAAGACATGAAGCTGCACGTCGACGGCATCGCCGGCCTGTTCGACTTCTTGTTCAACATGATCCTGGACGCCTACAAGGGCCAGATCGCCGACCAGATCGTGGCCGAGCTCAACAAGACCATCCCCAAGCTCATTGGCGGCCTGCTCAGCCAGATGGCTGTCAACGCGCCGATTCCGCTGCCGGCGGCCATCAAGGGCGGCAAGGACGTGACCATTCAGCTGGTGTCCAAGCTCAAGACCCTCAAGTTCACGCATAAGGGTGGCCTTGTGCTTATGGACGCTGGCTTCTCTGCCGCCAAAGGCACGGCGCACGTCATCTTGGGCAGCATCGCGCGGTCGGGCTGCATTGGCACGGTCGAAGACGCGTTTGCCATCGACCAGACCAAGCGCTTGCAGTTCGCGATGCACGACGACGTCATCAACCAGCTGCTGCATGCGGTGTGGTACGCCGGCGGGCTCAAATTCAACAAGGTTGATCTGGCTGCGCTCGGCGCGGGCGGTGGCGCAGGCTCGCCGGTGCCGCTCGACGGCGCGACCCTGGACCTCGACCTGTTCCTGCCGCCGATCCTGGAGAGCTGCGTCGGCAGCGATCCCAGCAAGTTTCGCATCCAGGTCGGCGACGCTTCGATCGGTGCTACTGTGCCGATGGGCGATCCGCCGCTGCAGTTCGGGTTTTTTGGCAGCTTCGACATCGGCGCAGCGATCGCGCTCGGCAAGAACGCCCAGGGTGACCCGCAAGTCTCGGTGCAGGTCGAGAAGCAATTGCTGTACCACCTGGAGATGGTCAGCATCACCAAGGAATTCGAGGCGCAAAAGCCATTCTTTGAGCAGATGATCACCAAGCTCTTGAGCGACCAGCTCGACAAGGGTCTGCCAGGCTTGGACAAGATCGACGTTGCCCTACCGAGCTTGGACATCGGCGGAGTGCTGCCGGGCATGCCGGCCGGCTCCAAAATTGGCCTTGTGGTGACCAAGCTATTCCGGGCCAGCGGCTTTAGCGTGCTCGACGCCGAGCTGCAGTAGGCCTTGCAGATGCCTCGCCTATCCCGATCTGTTGCGATTTTTGCACCGCGCCGCACAAACGGGCACGATGCAGGCGCCCCGGCACCGGGGCGAGCGGTGTGGGTGCGCGCGTTGAAAGGGCAACTGTGCAAAATGGCGGCGCTCGTCGCCTTGCTCGGCGTTGCTGCGTGCTCTGATGGCCCGCAGGGCGTCGCCGGTCAGAACGGCCAGACCACGGACGGTTTTGGCGGCGGCAGCCTGGACATTGCCAAGGTCGACGGCACGGGGGGCGGCAGCACCGACCAGGACGTGCCGACGCTGGATCTGTCTTCCGTCACCGAGAAGATGTGCGCGACGCCGCAGTCGTTTGGTTGCCCCTGCACCGGCAACGAGGACTGCGACAGCGGCTACTGCATCGAGAGCGAGACCGGCAAGGTCTGCACCAAGGCGTGCACCAGCAGCTGTCCCAAAGGCTGGAAGTGCACCCAGACCGCCGGCGACAATGAGCTCATCTTTGTGTGCCTGCCGGCCTACACGCAGCTGTGCCGGCCGTGCAAAGACCACAAGGACTGCGCGGCCTCGGGCACCAAGTCCGACGTCAACTTCTGCGTGCCGCGCGACGACGGGCAGGGCTTCGTCAACGGCAGCTTCTGCGGCACCGGCTGCGCGGTCGACAAGGACTGCAAGACCGGCTTTGTGTGCAGCGACGTGACCATCCCGGGCGCGGAAGGCACCGTCAAGCAGTGTATGCCCGAGGCGGGCGAGTGCAGTTGCCTGTCGGGCTGGGTCGCCATTGGCGCCGCGACTGCGTGCAGCAAGACCAACGAATTCGGCACCTGCGCCGCCAACCGCACCTGCACCGCCGAAGGCTTGACGCTGTGCACCGCCGACCTGCCGAGCGCCGAGAGCTGCGACAACGTCGACAACGACTGCGACGGCGCCACCGACGAAGACGACACGGTCGGCTGCGTGATGTACTACCCGGACAACGACGGCGACGGCTTTGGCACCGGGGCCGGCGCGTGTCTGTGCGGCGATCCTGGCGTCGGCTACGCCAAGAATGGCGGCGACTGCAACGACCTGGTGGCCTCGACCAAGCCGAGCGCCGACGAGGTGTGCGACAACTTCGACAACAACTGCAATGGGCAAATCGACGAGAGCGGAGCCAAGGGCTGCAAGGTCTATTACAAGGACAAGGACGGCGACAAGTTCGGCGACAACGACGACTCGGCCTGCCTGTGCCCGAGCAAGAAAGGCGCCGACTGGATCGAGCAGGGCGGCGACTGCGACGACGCCAGCAAGCTCGTCAAGCCGGGCGTGGACGAGGTCTGCAACAAGAAAGACGACAACTGCAACGGCAAGACTGACGAAGAGGGCGCGGAGGGCTGTAAGCTCTTCTACACCGACGCCGACTTGGACGGCTACGGCCCGGCTACCTCCGCGACCGGCCAGTCGCTCGGCAAGTGCCTGTGCGGCCCCAACAAGATCTACACCACCGACAAGCCCGGCGACTGCGACGACAACACCAAGAAGGTCAACCCGACGGTCCTGGAGGTCTGCAACGGCATCGACGACGACTGCAGCGGCAAGACTGACGACGGCAACGCTTCGGCTTCGTGTCCTCCGGTCGCAGGCGGCCAGGCCGGCTGCACGCTCGGCAAGTGTGGCGTCGGCAAGTGCGGGCCGGCGCTGTTTGACGTCGACGAAAACCCGGCCAACGGCTGCGAGTGCGCCGGCGACGCCAACTACGGCGTCAAGGGCAACACCTGCGGCAACTACATCGAACTGGGCGAGATGCCCGACGGCAGCAACACCGTGACCGGCAAGGGCAACGTCATGCCTGGAGAAGACGGCGACTGGTTCCACTTCTTTGCCAAGGACCAGCCCGACGACAACACCTGCGACCAGTACTATGTGCGGGTCAAGTTCGCGTCCAACCCCAACAACCAGTTCGTGTTCGACGTGTACCGAAAGTCGTGCGCCGCGGCCGACCAGGTGTGCAAGGCCGAAAAAGAGCACTCGTGGACCACGAGCTTTTACGGCCAGGCGCCGAGCGGCTCCGACGCCAAGCCGCAGCCGAGCACGTTCGGCGACCACCAGAAGTCGCCGGTGCCCGAGAAAGCGGGGGAATGTAAGTGTCTGGCGCCAAAGCCGAACTTTACCGGCGCTGCGCCTGGCATCAACCTGTGCAGCGACAACAGCGCCCACTACTTCGTGCGGGTGTACCGCGATCCCAACGCCAAGCCGTCGCCGGTGTGCGTGGAGAACGCCTACATCATCGCCGTCAACAACTCACCGCCGTAGGACCCTTGCGTCGGACTGCCCAAAAGGCCATGGCACGAACCCTCGTCGCCCCGTGGATCGCAGCCGCCCTGGCGTTGTCTGTGTGCGGCTGTTTTCAGCCCGTTCAGGAGCCGCCCACGGTCGATTTGGCCACCGCCGATGCTGGCGCGGTGTTCATGCCCGACACCGGGGCGCCCGACGCCCCGCGGCTTGGCAAAGACCTGGCCGAAGCGACGGACGACGTCGCCGACGACAGCGAAGAAAAGCCGGTGGATGTGCTGCTTGATGCCGCAGACGTCACCCACGCGGTCGACGCCGAGTTCGCCGATGCCCTGCCGACCGATGCCACACCGAGCGACATCGCCGCCGACGCCACCAGCGGCTGCGGCAACGGCGCTTGCGACGCCGACGAAACCTGCACGACGTGCGCCAAGGACTGCGGCGCGTGCCCGGCTGCCCTGTGCAAGGTCCTGACATCCAAGGGCTGTCCAGACGGCCAGCAGTGCTTTCCCGACGGCAAAGCCAACCTGTGCTACGCGGCGGGCGCCGGCAAGCATGGGGACAAGTGCAAGCAATTCAACGACTGTGTCGTCGGTGTGCTGTGCGTGGCGGGCTTCTGCCGGCAACTGTGCGACTGGACCGGCAAGGACGCCACCAACCTGTGCAAGCCGGGGGTACCCTGCGACAAGCTGGTGTTCGACGGCGCCGGCGAGGTCGGCGATAGCCTTGGCGCCTGCAAACCCAGCGAGCCGTGCAAGCCTTTGACCGACGAGGGCTGTCCCGCAGGCTCGACCTGCACCCCGACCGGCTGGCTCAAGACCTGCGTCGTCGCGGGCACGGGGGGCGTCGGCAGCGCCTGCACCGCGCAGGGCGCTTGCAAGCCCGGCCTCTTGTGCACCGACGTGGGGTCGGGCAAGAAGTGCCTGGCGCGCTGCCACACCGACGGCGGCGCGCCCGCGTGCGCGGCCGGCGACTGCAAGCCGGTCTTGGGCCCCGACGGCAAGGCGGTGCCTGAGTTCGTCGGCGTCTGCAACTAGTCGAAAACGAAAACAGTCTGCCGGGCCGCGCTGCGGCCTAGTTTGGAAGTGTCATGTACGACCTCAAGGTTACTGGCGCGCGCATCGTGGACGGCAGCGGTGCCCCGGCTTTTGAGGGTGACATCGGCATCGCCGACGGGCGTATTGTGGCCGTGGGCCATGCCCCGGATGCGGCTCGCCACAGCCTCGACGCGCAGGGTCTGCACGCCACGCCGGGGTTTGTCGACATCCACACCCACTACGACGGCCAGGCCAGCTGGGACGCCGACATGATGCCGAGCTCGATCCACGGCACCACCACGGCGGTCATGGGCAACTGCGGGGTCGGGTTCGCCCCGTGCCGTGTCCAAGACAGGCAGAAGATCATTGAGCTCATGGAAGGCGTGGAGGACATTCCCGGCAGCGTGCTGTGGGAGGGCATCGACTGGCAGTGGCAGACCACCGCAGAGTACATCGACGCCCTGGCCCGCAAGCCGCGCGCCATCGACGTAGCGGTACAGGTGCCGCACGACGCCCTGCGGATGTGGACGATGGGCGAGCGGGCAGTGGCGGCCGAGCAAGCGACCGACGACGACCTGACGGCCATGCGCGCCGAGCTGCGGGCGGCGCTGCAGGCGGGTGCCGTTGGCTTCTCGACGGGACGCACCGACAACCACCGCACGCGGTTTGGCGCACCGACGCCGGCGGCCGAGGCCAGCATCCGCGAGCTGCAGGCGCTGGCGAGCGCGTTCGACGGCCTGGATCACGGTGTGCTGATGGCGGTGTCAGACTACGACATGGAAGCCGGTCCCGACCGCTTTGACCGCGAGTTTGACGTGGTGCAGGCGATGGCTGCGGCGGCGACCGGGCACAAGACCTCGCTGTCGTTGTCCCAGCGTGACCTGGAGCCGGAGCAGTGGCAGCGCATCCTGGCTCGCGTCGACGCGGCAGTGGCCCAGGGTCTGGACCTGCGCGTGCAGGTCGCGCCGCGCGGTATTGGCGTGCTGCTGGGGCTGCAGGCGACGTTTCACCCGTTCATCGGTTTTCCGAGCTACAAGAAGATCGCGCACCTGCCGATCGACGAGCGGGTGGCGGCGTTGCGCGACCCGGCGTTTCGCGCCCAGATGCTGACCGAGTCCAACGACAAGGTGGCGGGCGACGGCAGTTCGATTCCGCCGCTCGCCGACCGCATGCTGGCGATGCTCGACCAGTTGGCGTTCAAGCTATTTCGGCTGGGCGAGCGGCCCAACTACGAACCAGCGATGGCCGACTCGATTGGCATGGCGGCGCGGCGGCGCGGCGTATCGGCCAAGGAAGAGATTTACGACGCGCTGTTGGAGCAGGATGGCCGCGCGCTCATCTACTTTCCCATCTACAACTACCAGGGTTTCAACTTGGAGGCCGTGCGGCAAATGCTGACTCACCCGCGCGCTTTGCCGGGGCTGTCCGACGGCGGTGCGCATGCGGGCACCATCTGCGACGCCAGTTTTCCGACTTTTCTGGTCACCTGGTGGACCCGCGACCGGCCGCAGGGCCGTATTGCACTCGAGCGCGCGGTGCAGATGCTCGCCGCCGACACCGCCGACTACATGGGTTTTGCCGATCGCGGGCGCATCGCCGTCGGTCTGCGCGCTGACCTGAACCTGATCGACTACGCCGCACTGGATCTCGAAGTTCCGCGGCTGGTGGCAGACCTGCCAGCAGGCGGTCGGCGGCTGTTGCAGCGGGCGACGGGCTACCGCGCGACGCTAGTCGCAGGTCAGGTCGTCTGCCAGGACGGTCAGTTGACTGGCACACGTCCGGGTCGGGTGGTGCGGGGTCCCGTTCACGCTTGACCCTGCCGCTTTGACACTTTGCCTGTGACTGTCCCTGTCTTAGCGCTTACCGAACCCACCGCATCGCCTGCTTGCGCCAATCCCCATTGCACCGCAAAATCCGCGCCCGCGATGACCGAACCCGCGCCCGCTGCCATCACCATCACGCTCAACGGCGAGTCGCACACCTTGCCAGGCGGCACCACTGTCGCCGCGCTGCTGGCCCAACTCGGTACCCCTGAGTTTGGTGCCGCCGTAGAGCGCAATCGCGCGGTGGTCCGCAAGAAAGACCACGCGTTGACCGCCCTGCAAGCCGGCGACGTGGTTGAGATTGTCCAGTTCGTCGGCGGCGGCTGACCCTACCCTGCACCCGGAACACCATGAACGACACCCAAACCGATGCCTGGCAGTTGGCCGGGCGGACCCTGCACTCCCGGTTGCTGGTTGGGACCGGCAAGTACGCCGACCTGGACCAGACGCGCGCCGCCATCGCCGAGTCGGGCGCCGAAATCGTGACCGTGGCTGTGCGGCGGGTCGATTTTAGTCAGAAGCAAACCGTGCTCAACGCCCTGGATCGCGACCGCCACATCCTGCTGCCCCATACCGCCGGCTGCTACACCGCAGACGACGCCATTCGCTATGCCAATCTGGGCCGCGAGGCGGGTATGGGCGATCTGGTCAAGCTCGAAGTCATCGGTGACCCCAAGACGCTGTTTCCAGACAATCAGGCCACGCTCGAGGCCGCCAAAGTCCTGGTCGCCGATGGTTTTGTGGTGCTGCCCTACGTGGGCGACGACCCGGTTTTGTGCAAAAAGCTGCAAGACCTCGGCTGTGCGGCGGTGATGCCGCTTGGCGCCCCCATCGGCTCTGGTCTGGGCATTCGCAACCCCTTCAACCTGCAGATCATCTTGGAGCAGGCCACGGTCCCCGTGCTCGTCGACGCAGGCGTAGGCACCGCCAGCGACGCCGCCATCGCGCTGGAGCTCGGCTGCACCGCCGTGCTGATGAACACCGCCATCGCCGGCGCCAAGGACCCAGTGAGGATGGCGCGGGCGATGCGGTTGGCAGTGCAGGCTGGCCGCGAGGCGTACCTGGCCGGCCGCATCCCGCGCAAGTTGCATGCCGCTGCGTCCAGCCCGCTGCACGGCCTGTTGACGTGACCGCTGCGCGGATCGTGGCCATTGCCGACGCGGCAGCGGTGCATGGGCCGGACGGCGCACAGTTGGCCTTTGACCTCGGGCGCTTTGCGCGCGCATGTGCCGATTCGGATGTGCCCTGGGCCCTGTGGCTGCGCGCGCACGACTGGTCGGCCGACCGCTGGCTGCCGGTGGCCCGATCGTTGGCCTGGGTCGGTGGACTCAGCGGCTCGCTAGGCGTGTCGGCGCCCGCTGATGGATCTGGCGGCTTTCGTGCGGTCGGCCTGGCGGCGGCTGGCGTCGCTCGGCTGCATGTGCCGGCGGCGCGCTGGCCGGATTGGCAAGGGGCGCAAGCGGGCGTGCCGCTGTGGGTTGCCTGTCACGCACCTGTCCAAGCCGATGCCGCACTGGCCCAGGGCGCTGGGCTAGTGGTGCTGTCGCCGATCTGGAACACCCCGAGCAAGCCGAAAGTGCCTGCCCTAGGCCTGGACGCCTTGACCGCGACGTGCGCGGCGCACGCGGGCCGCGTGGTTGCTCTGGGCGGAATCGACGCGCGCACGGCAGCGTCGGCCCTGGGCGCGGGCGCGTCTGCCGTCGCGACCTTGTCGGCATGGCGGCAGGATCCGCGGGGGCTGGTGACGGCGGTTGCCAGCGTCGGGCGCATGGTCTAGCGTCGCCGCATCGCCAGGGCAGGCGCGCAGGACACAACGGATGGACATCGCGGCAAAAGTGGTGCTCGGCCTCGTCGCCATACTGCACGTGTACTTCTTTTTTCTGGAGGCGGTGGTGTGGGGCCGGCCGCGCACCAACAAAGTCTTTGGCATCACCGCTGAGCAGGCGACCCATGCCGCCGTGTTCGCCAAGAATCAGGGTGTCTACAACCTGTTTCTGGTCGCAGGCTTGCTGTGGTCGTTCGTGCACCCGGACCCGGCGTTTTCGCGACAGCTCGCGCTGTTTTTCGGCGGCTGCGTGGTCGTCGCCGGTGTAGTCGGCGCGATGACGGCCAACAAGCGCATCCTGTTCGTACAGGCCGTGCCGGCGCTGGTCGGCGTGGCGCTTACACTAGCCGCAGGCTAGCCCGGTCGCTGCCAAAGTTGACGGGCCATGGCAAATCGCTACCGTGTGCGCGTCCGGCCGTTCCGCGGCCACCAGTTTGAGGTCTGCCTGACCCGCCGCGTCCGCTCTGCCGCCCTTGTGCTTGCCGCTTGCGCATGGGTGCTCGCCGCGTGCCAGCAGAAGGTGGCACCCGAGCCCTTCGACCTGCCCGACTCGTTCGTACCAAGCGACGCCGCGCCAGAGGTTGCAGCCGCGGACGCCAAGGTGGCCAAGTGGGTCACCGACGCCAGCCCGCCGGTCCCGACCTCGATCGCACCGCCGGCCGCCTGCACGACCACCTGGAATTTTCAAACGCCCGCGCTGCCAGAACCCGTCGGCGACGTCGGCATCGAGCCATCCTCGCCCCTGGTCGCCACCGGCGTCGACGAAAAGGTGTTCCTGTATGTGATCTTGCCCGGCAAGTCGACGCTCGACACGGCGGCTGATGGCCCGCTGGCCGTCACTACCACCCAAGGCGCGACGGTGCAGGCGGTCCAGTTCGCCAACAAGGGAATCGGCAGCGCAGTTTTGCGGTTTGCCGCGGCAGGGCAGCACACCATCACGGCGACCTACGCCGATGGACGCTCGGGCACGATTGCCGTGCAGGCCTATGCGACCAAGTTGCCGGTCTGGCAGATCGACATGCCCGGCGCCACCTTTGCGGCCATGCTCGCCGACCCGTACCACAAGCAATACCGGCCGTGCGCGCTGTGGGTCGGCGACCAGTTCTACCCCAACGCCGAGATCCGCCTGCATGGCGGCACCAGCGTCGACCTGCCTAAGCGCAGCTTTCGCATCAACCTCAAGGGCGGCGCCAGCTTGCCCGACGGCCGCAAGCGCCTGATCTTGCGCAGCGAATACATCGACAAGAGCATGCTGCGCACGGCGATCGGCTACGAGGCGTTTCGCCAGGCGACATGGCTGCCGGTGCCCAAGACCGAGTTCGTGCACGTGCGCGTGGGCCAGCGCATGTACGGTGTCATGCAGTTGGTCGAGCACTTGGACGGCGACTGGCTGGCCACGCGCGGGCGTAATGGCAATGGGACGCTGTACGAGGGCGACCCGCCGCACGAAATGTCCAATCCGGGCGCTAATTTGACGCCGCTGTTCCCGGCTGATCAGTACGCCAAGATCTATGCCAAGCACCAGGGGCCAAAGGGTCTGGCCGACCTCGTCTCGTTCATCGAGCAGGTGCTGCTGCTGCCGGACGACAAGCTGGGCAAGACGCTGGATCTCTACCTCAAGGTGCGCGACTGGATCGAGTACGCGGCGATGATGGCCGTGCTGCAGAACCACGAGCACATCCGCAAAAACTGGTACATGTACCGCGACCACGATGGCGTCGACGACCGCTTTGAGATGCTGGCTTGGGACCTGGACCTGACTTTTGGGCACCTGTGGAGCTTGGAAAAGGACGCCTTTGACGAGGCCATCATCGCCGACGCTCCGGCCGACAAAGGTCGCAAAGCGGTCGATGGCGTGTTCTTCAACCAGCTCTATCGCATCCTCGATCGGCAACAGTGGCGGGCAATCTGGCAGCAGCGCGTGCTCGCGCTGGCCGATCTGGTGCTCGACGAGTCGTTCTTGGGGCCACGCATCGACGCGCTATTGTGCACGCTTGGGCCGGACGTGTTCGCCGACCCGCGCAAGCGAGCGACCAACGCCGAGTACTTGCAGCGCGTCGAAGAGCTGCGCGCGTTTGCCAAGGCGCGGCGCCTGAGCCTGCACGCGCAGTTGGACGGCAAGTGAACGCAAGGAGGGCGGCGCTGGTGGCGAGCGCCTGTGCGTTGCTGCCGGTCACCGCTATCGCCTGGCCGTGGCCGACACCTGCGCCCGCCTCTGCACGCTGCGGCGACTACTGGCAGCAGACCAGCCATGTCTTGGGCTCCGGCGCGGCGTTGCGCACGGCTGAGGCGGCCGATCTGCAGTCGCTGGCCAACCAGATCTGTGCTGGCGGCAAGCGCAAGCCGTGGGCTGTCCTCGACAAGGCACTGCGAATGGCCAGGCTGTCGCCGTTTGCGCCACCCCAAGCGGCCGAGTTGCTGCGCGCAACGGCAAGCGTGACTGGCGCGTTGCCAGAATACGCGGCCGCCACCGCCGTCCTGCGTGGCGCCGAAGCGGCCGTGCGCGCCCAGTGGATCGCCGTGCCGGCCGACCCCCATCCCGAAGTAGCGACGCCTCAGCTGGCAGCGTGGTCGTGGCTCGGGCCGTTTGGTGCCGAACATGGCACGGCATTTGCCCGCACCGCGCCGATCGAGGCGGAGGCCATGGCGCGACCGACTGCCGCCGGTGCCGAACGCGCGCGCGGCCGCGAAGCCGAGGTGCATTGGCAACGGCTGCCTGCAACCGCAACTGCGGCCCATGCGCCGCTGCAGCTGCACGAGTGGGTAGACCGGCCCGACGACGCCATCGTGTACGCGCAGACTTGGGTTCGCCCCGCGGCCGGTGGGCACGCCCGCGCCTGGCTGCTGGCCGCCAGCCCGGGGCCGTTGCGCGTGTGGTTCGCGGGCCGGCTGGTCGTGGACCTGCCCGAAGCGCCCGCGCCCGATGGCCTGCCCGGCGACATGCCGGCGCCGCCACCCGCCGATGCGACGGCCGTTGCGCTACCCGCGGGCTGGACGCGGCTACTGGTCAAAGCCGGTCCAACGGGCGCGCGCATCGCCATTGGCCTGTCGTTGGTCGACGACCGCGGGATACCCTTGCCCGTACAGACGACCGCCACAGCGCCAGATGTCGTTGCCGCGCCCATCGCGGTCGGTGCGATGCCCGGGATAGCGCCCGGCCTGCCGCCCGTGCGCGACGCCAGCGGCAACCTGGCCGGCGAGGCGATTGCAGCGCTACTGCAGCTGGCCTGGCACGGCTGGCGACTGCCGGCCGACTTGCACGACGAGCTATTGAACCTTCCACTTGACGAAGTGCCCGCCGATCCCGTGCTGGCGCTGGCCCACGCCAACCTGCCCGGCGAGGCCGGCGATCGCCTGTCACGCCTGGCCGACTGGCGACACAGACTGCCGCAGAGCGCCGAGTTGGCGCTGGCCCACGCGCTGGCGCTCGATGCCGACGGGCAGGGCACTGCGGCGCTGCGGGCGTGGTTGGGGTTCCGCCACGCGCAGGGCCAGGGCAAGGCGGCGCCCTTTGCCTCCGTCGATCTGTGCCTTGGCCAACTGCGCCTGCTGCGCGCAGCCGGGGCCGAAGTGCTGGCCGCCGATGCGTTGGACCGCTGCCTGACCCAGGCCCCGCATCGCCTGCTGTGGGAAGAGCGCTTGCGCAAAGCCAACGCGCCGGTGCATGCCTGGCCTGGGTGGTTTAGCGCGGAGACGCTGCATCGGGCCTTGCGTGACGCCGACTGGACCCGGGCCCAGGCTCAGATTGCCGCAACCGTTGCCGTCCATCCCGGCCGCACGCGGCTGTGGGAGGGGCTCGCCCGCGCCCAGCTGGACCGCAACCAGGCGGCGTCGGGCGAGGCCACGCTGCAGCGGGTTCCGATGGGACAGCGGCGATCGCAGTGGCACGAGTTGGCGGCGCGGGCCGCGCGGGCCTTGGGCCGAGACGCCGATGCTCTGGCGCTGTTGCAGACCGCCGTGGCGCTGGCCCCGCAGCGCGCCGACCTGCGCACGCGGCTGCGCCTGTGGACCACCGGGCGCGACTTCTACGCTGAGCACCGCCGCGACTTGATTGCGCTGGTGCAGCGCGAGCGCGCTCAGCCGCGCCGCCATCCGTTTGAGGTGCGCTTGCGCCAGACGGTGCTCGCTGGCTTGGGCAACGGTCAGCAGGCGCGCTATGAGGCGGAGATCTACTACATCGGCCCAGGCGGCCCGACCAGCCACAGCCAGGACATCGACTACGCGCCCAGCCTGTCGCAGGCCGAGATGCTGCAGGTCGCCGTCGTGCGCGCCAACGGTCAGGTCGATCGCAGCGTCGAGCAGTCGACACAGCAATTCGGCGACGACAGCAGCGGCCTGTACTTTGACCTCGCGCGCACGACGTTGCAGTTTCGCAAGCTCAAGCCTGGCGACGCGATCGTCGTCGAGCACGAGATCTCCGACCTGGGGCCGGCGCCGTTTGGCCTGGTGTTTGGCGAGCTGCTGCCACTTGGCGACACCAGCCCCGTGCGCGAAGTGGACATCACCATCCGGTTGCCCGCAGGGACTCCGCTGCACCACACCGTGTTCGACCCTGCGCGACCCGACGCCCGCCATCCGCCGCCATTGCGCCGCGAGCTGAAAACGCCTGGCGGCGACACCAGTGAATGGCGCTGGAAAATGGGTCCCTTTGCGGCGGCGCCCAGCGAAGCGCGCTCTCCCAACGCGCTGGAGCGCGCAGCTGTCCTGCACGCCAGTTCGTTTGCCAGCTGGCAGGCCGCGGCTGCGTGGTTCGGAGCGCTATTGCGCGAGGCGCTGCCCGTTCCCGGTCAGGATCCGACCATCCGCGAGCTGGCGCGCAAGCTCGCCGTAGGCAAGGATGGCACCGAAGCACAAGTGCGCGCGGTGTTTGAGTTCGCCCGCGCCCAAGTGCGCTACGTCGGCCTGGAGTTCGGCATCCACAGCATCAAGCCCCACGCGGCGTGGCAGGTGGCGCAGCGGCAATTCGGCGACTGCAAAGACAAGGCTACGCTCATCGTCGCGCTGTTGGCTGAGCTGGGCATCGACGCCCAGGTTGCGCTGGTGCGCACCTCGGACTTGGGCCAGGTCAAAGACGGGGTGGCGTCGCTTGGCATCTTCAACCACGCGATCGCCTACGTGCCGCGCTTGGACTGGTGGCTCGACGCGACTGCGGTGGCCAATGGCCCACTGGAACTGCCCGACGGCGACTGCAGCGGCCAGGCCTTGCGCATCGGCACGGACAGCGACCTTGAGACGCTGCCCGATCCCGATCCCAGCCGGCAACAGGCGGAAGTCGCGATCGACGTTGAACTGGCGGCCGACGGCAGCGCCCACCTGCGCTGGAGCGGACGTTTTGCCGGATTGACTGCCGCCCAGCTGCGCGGCGAGCTGGCCGCGGTGACCAACAAGAAAGAGAAGATGGAGGCCGAGCTTGCGCCGCGCTGGCCCGGAGTCGCGGTGCGGTCGGTCACAGTCACCGGTATCGAACCCCAAGCCGACGTGGTCACTATCGCGATCGACGCTCAGCTGAGCCAGTTGGGCGTTCGCCAAGGACAGCGGTTGCGCTGGGCGCCGCTGCGGCCGTCGTCGGCGTTGCTCGACACCTGGGTGGGCGAAGAAACGCGCAAGACACCGCTCTTGCTGCCGCGGCCGTTGGGAGTCAAGGAAACGCTGCGGCTGCACCTGCCGCCGGGCGTCCAGGTGGCTGAACTGCCGAGCGCGGCGTCGGCAAGTGGCCCGAGTGCGACGTTTGAGATGGCGGCTCAGCACGACGACGCGATGCTGCAAGTGGCGTGCGTCTGGCAGGTCGGTGCCCGGCGGGTGGCGGTGGACAAGTATCCGTCGCTGCGGGCGTTCTTCGCCAAGCTGGACGCCGCCCTGCGCGGCGAAATCGTGCTGCAATGGCCCCTGGAGGCGAAGTGATCGTCGCTCGGCCGGTCGCTGTGACCGCGATTGTGTGTGCCGCGCTGCTCGCTTGTAGCGGCCCGGCGGCGTGGCGCCGCGATGTCGACGCAGATCGACTGGCCAACGAGCTGCCAGCAGACCTGGACGATCCCGGTCGGGCGCCCGCAGCCCGACGGCAGCTGGCTTGGCTGTGCCTCGTCCATGATCGGGGCTGTGCGGCAGCGGTGGCAGCGCTCGCGTCTGGTGATCCGGCTGGGCCGAGCGACGAGGCGGCGCTGCTGCGGGCGCTGTTGCGCGACGGCCATCCCGACGCAGCGCAGGCAGCCCAGGCCTGGCTTGATGTGGCGGAGGTGATGGGCCAGCCCGCGGGTGATCCGGCGATCGTCACCGCAGCACTACGGCGCGCTGCCGGGCTGGCCGACCAGCTCGATGCCAGCCGAGCGCGGACCCTGGCGGACCACCCGGCATGGCGGCAGGCTTGGACCACCGGTGCGCCGCGCGACCGCTTGCTTCGGGCACTGGCCTGGCCGCAGCTGGCTCCGCGGGGGGAGGTTCGCCTGACGCTGCGCCAGGGGCACGCGCCACTGTCGCGGAGACTGCACGCCGCATTGCCCTGGAATGCCAACGGTCTGCGCGCCGCGCTGGATCTGCCGCTGCCCGCGACTACGGCCATCGAGTTGCCGGACGACAGCAGCGGCAGCGCGCTGCACACCTACAGCCTGGTGGGCAGCAACCCGGGCGTGTATCGCGTCTCCATCGCGCTGCAGATCCAGGCTGGCCGCTGGACGGTCGGGTTGCAGCCGCCCGGCGCGGCGCGCGCGTGGCTGGACGGCGAGCCGTGGCCGACAGCTGACGTGTTACGCGACGCGGCGGCGGTCGACGTCCAGCTGGCGGCCGGGGTCCATCGTCTCGAAGTGGCCGTGGCCGTGGCCGAAGAGGGCGACCGCTTGCGATTGTGGGTCACTCCGGCGCCTCCCGACCCGGCGCCGACCGTGCAACCGCCGACCGATGGCGATGGTCCGCCGCTCGCCACCTTGCGCGCGCTTGCCGCGCAGCCAACTGGCGCCGCCAGGCAGTTGTGGCAGTCTCTCTCGGAACGCAATCTCGCCGTTGACCTGGTCCAACTCGCGCTGGTCCACGCGCCGGCCGAGGTCGGGTCGGCTGTGGACCGGGTTGCCGCCTCGATTCCCGACCACGTCGGCGCCCTGCTCGCCGATGTCGAGCGTCAGCTGAGCGCTGGCAATGTCCAGTTGGCCTTGCAGCAGGCCCAACGTCTGCCCACGGCCACGCGGGGGGCCTGGTCCGAAGGCCAGTGGACGGGCGGTCCCCAGCGCCTCGATGTGCACCTCGCTCGCGGCCGGGCGCTACAAGCCGCAGGCTTGCCGGACCTTGCGTTCACCCACGCCGTTGCGGCGATGGCGGGCGCAGCGGGCCGCTGTCGGCCCTGGATCGACGCCCTGGCGATCGCCGTCGACGTCGGTCGCGGCCACGACCTGTGGCGGCCCGGCGACCTCGCAGCCTTGCAGGCAGGCTGCCGCGACGAGGCCCGGCTGCCCAACGGCCTGCTAGCGGTGCGGGCTCTGCAGGCGGCACACGCTCAGTCCGCGGACCTGGACGCCTGGCTCGGCGCGCCCGTTGCGCGGCCCGCCCGCTGGCGCCTGGCGGTGCAAGGCGGCGACGTACCCCAAGCCCCAGCGTGGGTCCACGAGGGCCAGTGGCTGCCGGTCTGGCGCGCCGTGCAGTCCGCGTGGCTGCGCGGCGATGGCGCGCAAGCCCAGGCGCTGCTCGACGCCACGCTGTTGCGCCCCGACATGCCGATCGCAGCCAAGCAGAAGGCCCTGCTGGCCGGGGCAGCGCCTCCGTGGGCCGCCTTTGTCCGCGATGGCTTGCCGTTGGCCCGCTTGCCCGACGATCCGGCTTGGGCGGCGACTGCGCGCACCGCGTGGTTGCTCGATCAAGAGATCCTGGTTCTGTTGCCCGGCGGCGGCGCGGTGCGGCGGGTTCACCAAATCGCGCGGGTGCTGCGCGACGAAGCTGCCGAAGCCGTTGGCGAGGTTCAAGTCCCCGACGGGGCAGAGCTGGAGCTGGCACGCACCATCCTGCCCGACGGCAGCGCCGTTCCGCCCGCCGACATCAGCGACAAAAGTGCGATTTCGCTGCGGGCAGTCGCTGCCGGCTGCGCAGTCGAGTTTGCCCAGGTCGCGTGGGTCCACCCCGACGACGCGGCGACCGGCGCGACCTGGCAGGCGCCGTTCCTGTTGCAGTCGCCGGACGCGCCCGTGCGGATGAGCGAATTCGTGGTGCTGGTCCCCGCCGGCATGACCGTGGACTTCGACCGATCGCCGGGCGCGCCGCCTGCGCGCGTGACCGCGGCCGGGGCGTGGACCGCCCATGTGTTCGCGTTGCGCGATCTGCCTGCGGTCGCGCAAGAACCGCGCGCGATCCGGCCAGAGCGCCATCTGCCCAGCGTCACTGTACGGGCCCAGGCCTCGCGCCAGTCGTTGCTGGAGCCCTGGGATGAGCGTCTGGCGGCCGCCCTGGCCGCAGCTTCGCCGGCCCTGCGCCAATGGCGCGACGACACGCTTGTCACCGCGCCGGGCGCAGACGGCCGCGGCCGCTGGCGCCATTTGGCGCAGCGCATTGGCCGCGAAATCGAGCAGGACCACGCTGGCGGCCCGCCCGGCGATCCCAACGTGGCGCTGGCGCAGCAAAAGGGCGACCGCGCCGCAATCTTCTACGCCGTAGCGCGCCTGGCTGGCGCCGACGCCTGCCTGGTTCGCGCCAATGCACTGGTGCGCGACGGTGCGCCCGACCTGCCAGACCCTGCCGACTACTCGATGCAACTGGTCAGTGTGGCCCTACCTGACGGCGCGTCCCTGTGGTACGACCCCGGCCTTGAAGGTGGCGTGGTCGACAACGTCCGCAGTGGCTTGCGCGGCCGTCGCGGCTACCTGGCCGGGTGCGGTCGGGCTGATCGCAGCGTGGTGGTGCCCGCGCTGGGTCAGGGTCAGGATCGCCGCGACATCGCCGTACAGCTGCAGTGGGCGGCCGATGGGTCGGTCACCGGTAGCGTCACCGAGGCCTTGCACGGCGCCACTGCTGCCTACGTTGGACAATGGCTGGTCGATGCGCCCCCCGCCGAGCACGCCAAGTTGCCGACCCAACTGGCCGGCGGGGTTTTTCCGGGCTTGGAGCTGACCCTGGGCCGGACGGAGCGCAGCGCTGACGGCGACGAATTGCGCATCACCTATACGGTCGCCGCAGGGGCCGATGGCGGCCGCGCCCGCTCGCTCGACCTCGGCCTGTACCCGAGCGAAATCGGCAAGACCTTTGCCGTGCTGGAGCGGCGCGCGACCCCGCTCTCGTTTGGCTTCACCCAGGACTTGCGGGTACTACTGACCGTGCAGAGCGCCACCGGGTCGATCGCGCTGCCCGCGGCTGTCAGCGCTGAGCACCCACAGCTGTCGTGGTCGCGCTCGGTGCGCGCCATCCCCGGTGGGGCAACGGTCGAATTCGCGCTGCGGGCTGACGCCGGCGTTGTCACACCGCAGAGCTACGCGCTGTTCGCTCGAGCTGCGCGCGCTGCGGACGCCGCCGAGATACTGCGGTTGTCGCGCTAGCGCGAAGTGTCACGCGTGCCCGTGCAGTCGGCCGGTCGCTTCGTACTCTTCGACCAGTTTCTCGGCGTCGATCGCCGCCATGCAGCCCATGCCAGCCGCGCTGATGGCCTGACGGTAGCGCGAATCAGCGACATCGCCCGCCGCGAAGACGCCAGGCACTGAGGTCTGGGTCCAGCCCTTGAGCGCGATGTAGCCGTCCGGTCGCAGCTCCAGGTGGTTGCGAAACACCTGGGTGTTGGGGCTGTGGCCGATCGCCATAAATACCGCCCCGCACGCCATCTCGTCCATGGATCCATCGACCGTGGACTGCAACCGGACGGACGTCACCTTGCGGCCATCGCCCAGGATCTCGTCGACCGCGGCATTGTAGCGCACGCTGATTTTGGGGTGCTTCTGCACGCGCTCTGCCATGATCTTGCTCGCGCGAAAGCTGTCGCGGCGGTGCACGACCGTGACGTGGCTGGCGTAGCGGGTCAGAAACGTCGCCTCTTCCATCGCCGAGTCGCCGCCGCCGACCACCACCACGTGCACATCCTTGTAGAAGGCGCCGTCGCAAGTCGCGCACGCTGAGACGCCGCGATTCATGTAGGTCTGCTCGCTCGGGATGCCGAGCCAGCGCGCGTTGGCGCCGGTGGCGATAATCACGGTTGCCGCTTCGATCCACTCGCCGCCGCCGGTGCGCAGTCGCAAGGGAAAGCCGCCCAAGTCGACCTCGTCGATGACGTCTTCGCGGTGATCGGCGCCGAAGCGCTTGGCTTGTTCGCGGCAGCGCTCGACCAGTTCAGGGCCGGTCACCCCCTCAGGAAAGCCAGGAAAATTCTCGACTTCGCTGGTGATCATCAGCTGACCACCTGAGGTCATCAGGTCGCCGGACGACAGGAAGCCGCCCTCGAACACCACCGGTGCGAGGCGCGCGCGACCCGTGTAGATGGCCGCGGTCTGGCCGGCGGGTCCTGAACCGATGATGACGACTTTGTGCAGAGCCATGGCGCGTTCCGGGCGCGCCTTTGCGCGGCGCGGCGGCAGCCAAGGTAGCGCGCGCTACGGACGGCGCAAGGCAGGAACCGCAGGTTCAGCCACGCTCACGGCTGGGGCGGTGCCAGCAGCACTTCGAACAGGCCGGTCGCGTCCGACAGTGCGCTGCCCAGCAGCAGGCTATCGACCGTGACGGCCGTGCCAGCCGAGCGCGCGCCCTTGCTTTGCGGACCGCGGGTCATGGCCGGCTGCGGCGTCGCGTTGCGCGCCAGGATCTCGACGGCGGCGTTGGCGACAGGCGATCCAGCCGCCGTCACCACCTTGCCAACGACCAGCACCGGCGCCGGCACGCTGACCGGCACCACGGTGTCACTGCCCGGCGTGACCTCGACCTTGGCGGCCAGCCAACGCGGCAGCAGGTCGACCGGCCGCGGATGCACCCACAGCCACCAGCCGCCTGCATCGACCGGCAGCTCGAAAACTCCCTGGGCGTTGGTCACGGTCTCCAGCGGCACCTCGCCGAGCGAAGCCGAACCGGAGAGCTCCGAAGCACTCTCGGTGGGCTGGGCGACGCGGCGCAGCCACACCTTTGCGGTGTGCAGCTTGCGCCCGGCAAAATCGACGACCGTGCCCTTGACCAAACTGCGGCGGGTGCATCCGACCGGCAGCAGCCCGGCAGCCACCTCGACCTTGCCCGACCAGCGCGCGGCATGCGATCCGCTGGTCGGCAGCACGCTCAGCAGCGCCGGTCCGGGCGGCATGTTCATCGCCAGCCGTCCCTGGTGGTCGGTGTAGCCTTGGACTTCGACGTAGGCTGCAACCTGCTTGTTTTTGCTGTCGGCCTGGCGTTGGACGCGAACCAGAGCGCCGATCTCGGGCTCGCCGACGTCGTTCCTGACTTCTACGGTGACCGTCGCCGCGTCAGGCAGCTTGCCGGTGTCCAATTCGCCCAGTTGCAGCGGTTTGGGCTTGGCATCGGCCTTGAAGCGGCTGGCCACATCCACCGGCTCTTCCAAGCGGCCTTGCGGTAGCGCCAGAGCACTACTGGTCGGCGCAAAGGTCAGGTGGCCTGCCACCGCGCTCGGCCCGACCTGGATCGCAAACGCACCGTTCTTGTCGGTCAGTGCCGAAGTCGAGATGGTCTGCCCCGCCGCGTTGACCAGTTGCGTCCGCAGGCCGACCAGAGGCGCATGGCCCGCCACCAGCTTGCCGCGCACCTCGACGAGGCCATCGCCCTGCGGCAGCGTTATCGCTCCGTGGTCAAAGGACGCTTTCACTGTGATCTTGCTGTAGTGCGGCGGACCATCGACATCGGCATCGGGGTCGAATACCAGGTCGTAGGTCTTGCCCGGTTGGACGCGCAGCTCGTAGCCGCTGAAGGCCTTGCCGTCTTTGCCAAAGTAGCGCGTGGCCTCGTAGCGCAGTTGGTTGCCCTTGACGTCGCTGTGCGCGGTGGCCACCAGCTTGCCTTGCACTGGGGTCAGGTTGAAGGACGCACTGTAGGTCAGGTGCACGACTGCGGGCTCTGTCAACATCAGCGCCACCGGCTCGCTGCGCTTCTGCGCGTCGAGATCGAGGTCAAAGTGCTCGATGAGCTTGCCAGTAGCTTTGGGCGGGGTTAGGCGCACCGAGACTGTCTCGTCGGGCAGGTGCGCTGCGATGCAGATGCGCGTCTGGTAGCAGCGCAGGCCCGGTCCGCACTCTGCGTCACTGGTGCAGCGACTGGCCACTTCGTCGGTATCGACGCAGCCTGCGGTTGCGCCAAGGCATGCCACGAGGCCCACCGCCAACGAGGCCATGCGCGCGGTGCACATCACTTGGACCTCCAAGCGCGCGGTCGCAGGCTCACGGGCACGCCTCTGACAGTTCGATGGGCCAGGTCACGCTCGCGGACAGCGTGCCCGCCGGCACTTTGACCAATTGCTTGGCGTCGACCGGTTGATTGGCATCGACAGGCAACGCCTGATCGGCGACGTAAAGCGACAGCGTGTGCTTGTCGAAGTTGACCTCGCCGAGATTGCACACAAACAGGCGGCATACGGGCTCGTTGCCGCAAGTCTTGCGAGCCGCAGGTTTGGGCCCCTTGGCCAGATCGTAGAACCAGTAGTAGTACAGGGGCTGGCGCGTGCCGTAGGCGCGAATGGCCTGCTTGACGCTGAACTCGGTGCCGTCGGCGTTCGAGCGCATGACTTTGGTCGTCTCCAGCTGCGGCGACAGGTCGCTGGTCTGGATGACCAGCAACGGCGCAATCGGCGCCACCACGGGATCGACGGGCGCCGGGATCACACAACCGCCCAGGCCCATCGCCCACAAAACGGCAACCAAAGCTGCGATAAGACGCCACATGGTGCCAGGTTGTCGTTGAATCGCGCACGGTTGTACTGACGCCCTCCACCAAAGGAGCCAGCCGCGGCGCCGGGAAGGCACCGCAGCACCGCCGCCGATGCTAGCGAAAACCGTGCCAATCTGAGGCAGGCCCCGCCAAGTTTGATTGCGGTGTCTTGTAGTTTTCGACAGTTGCGTCTGCAATGCACGCCGAGCGCGCCAGCCATCTGCGGGTCCGGCGCCGCCCGATCATGACACGATTGTCAGCCGCCGGCCATGAATTGCCGCAACTTCGCGCTTCATGCCTGCAATATCAGCGCATTGTAGCCGAGCTGCGCCCTGATCCACGCGTCGCAACCGCCTCGGCTGGTTCGCTGGCGTGGCTGGTCTGGCACAAGCTCAGTTCGGCTGCGCAGCGAGTTCTGCTTCGGCGTCTTTGAGCATCTGCTTGAACTTGCCGTTGGCCGGATCGCGGTCGACTGCTTTGCGCAAATACAGCACCTTGAGCTTGGCTGTCGTCGCCTTCTGCGCGAGCACGGCAAACCGGGCCGCTTCCTTTTGAGCGTCGTTGGCCTCAGCGGCCGCCGGCGGTGCTGGCGGTTTCTCGGCCTTCTCGACCTTGGGCGGCTTGGCCGCTTCCTTCTTGGCGGCAGCTTCCTCTTTCTTCTTGCGCGCCTCGTCGGCTTTGCGCGCTTTTTCCGACTCGGCGGCCTTCTTGCGCTCTTCATCTGCTTTGCGGCGCTCTTCGTCAGCCTTCTTGGCGGCAGCCTCTTCTTTCTTCTTGCGCTGCTCGTCGGCCTTGCTGACCTCTGCCTCCGCTTTCTTCTTGGCGGCCTCGGCCTTGGTGGCTTGCTCCTCTTGCTTCTTGCGGTCCGCCTCCGCTTGCTTGGCCGCCTTGTCATCGGCCTTCTTGCGCTCGGCTTCGGCCTTTTCCAATTCTGCCGCGGCCTGCTTGGCAGCCGCCTCGTCGGCAGCCTTCTTCTTGGCTTCGGCCTCCGCGGCGGCTTTGTTGTCGGCCTCGGCCTTGGCAGCCGCAGCCTTGTTGTCGGCCTCCGTCTTGGCAGCGGCGGTGGCCGCACCCGCAGCGGCATCGACTTGGGCTTGCTCGACCTGCTTTTGCAGGGCCGCCGCCTGGGCGTCGCCTGGCAGTAGCACTTGCGCCGCCTTGGCCTTTTCCAGCGCTTGGTCGAGCGTGCCGGCGCGCAGCAGCGCCTGACCCTCTTCGACCAGCTTGGCGGCCTGCGCGGACGGCGGCTCGGTGACCTCAGCGGCAACCTCCGGCGCCGCAGCGACGGCGTCGACAGCGGGCTCGGGGTTGGGCGCTGCGATGTCCGCGGCCGGGGCGGGCGCCGGCTCTGGAACTGGTGCGGGCGTCGGCGCAGGTGCGGTCGCTGGTGGTGCGGCGGCCTCACTGCCCTCTGGCGGAACGGGTGGCGGCTCTGGCGGAGCGTTGACTTTGATGTAGACGCCAACCGCCAACATGGCCACGGCGAATGCCGCGAGGGCGCCAAGCAGCAGCTTGTTGACCTTTTGCGGCGGCGGCACGGGCGGGCCCTGCTCGTGCAAGTCTTTGCCCGCCTCGTGCTTGTCGTTGTGCGAAAAAAACGCCGACTCGTGCATCGCCTCGACGCGGATGCGATCGGTGGTCTTGACCGTGCGGCCGGTGCCAGCCGCCGCCGGGCTGGCGGCAGGGGCGGGCGCTGCAGTCACCGTCACGGCTTTGGCCTGCGGCGCAGGGCTGACGGCAGCACTGGCGGCCGCCGGAACCTTGGCGGGTTCGGCTGGCTTGGCCACGTCCGCTGGGCTACGTTCGACCTTGGGTGCCGGCGAGGCGATCGGGGTCGGCGCCGACTTGCCCGCGATGGGCTGTGGGCCCCCGCGGTCGCGATCGCGCCGACTCTTCTTGCCCTTCTTGCCGCGACGGTTGGGGTCGGTGGCCACGCCAGCCGCCGAAGCCGGTTCGTCGTCGTCCTCGCCCTCGTCGTCGTCGTCAGCCGCTGCTGCACTGTCAGCCGGCGCTGGCGGAGCCGCCACCGGAGCCGCCTCTGCCTTGATCGCCGTTGGCACGGCTGTGACGTCCGGCTTGGCCGCTGCCGGTTCCGGTGCCGGCGCTGGCGCTGGCGCTGGCGCTGCGGCTTCCGGTGCAGCAACCGGTTCGGCGACTTGCTGTGGCTGGGCAGGCGCCGCAACGGGCGCAGGTTCAACTGCGACCTTGACGACAACAGTGGGCGCGGGCTCCGGTTCCGGCGCCGCGATGGCGCCGCCCAAAGCGCCGGCACGTTGGGGCACGGTCGCATCGGCGCCGCTCGGCAGAGGGCCCCAGGTTGTTGCTGCAGCTTGCAGCGTCTGCTGCCATGCGGCGGCAGTCGGACGTTTGGCCGGATCCTTGTCGAGTGCCTCGGTCAGTGCAGCCTGCAGGTCCTTGACGCCCTTGAGTGCAGGTTTGACCAGGTCGAGCCGCAGTGGCTTCTCGGCAGCCTGGCGCTTGATGACGGACAGCGGCTGCGGGCCGTGGAAAGGCGGCTTGCCAGCCGCCAGCGACCACACCGTCGTCGCCGCGCAATAGACGTCAGACGCTGGCGACAGGGCGCCACCTTTGCAGGCTTCGGCTGCCAGGTACTCAGGGGCGCCGAAAAACTCTTCGGCAGCCGAGCCCGGCGCCACCGCCGGCAGCAAGCGCCACCAACCATAGCCAAAGGTCCGGATTTTTCCACCTGCCGCGCCGCCTTGCAGCCACAGCCGATGCGGCCCGAGATCGCCGATCCACACGTCGGCACGCGAAGCAGCGGCGCAGGCCCCCGCCATCGCCAGCGCCGCATCGACCAGGTGCGGCATTTCGAGCTTGTCGCGGCGGCGCAGCGACTCTTCGGCCAGGCACCCGTCGGTTGCTTCGATCGCGATCCAGGCGCCCTGGTCGTCCCTGCCACTGCAGTACGCGACCAGCGCCTGCGGGCAGTCCGCCAGCTTGCGGTTGTCCGCTAGCACAGCCGCCAGCGTCGCGTCGTCCGCACGGGCTGCCGCAGACAGCCGCAGCACCAGCGCCGGCGCCGCGAGTCGGTCGTCCGTCGCGCGCACCAGCGTGCCGAGCTTGGTGGTTTCCAGCGTTTCGTGGGCGGTGAAGCGCTGGCCGATTTTTTCACTCATGGAGTTTCCCCGGCGCCCGGCGTCGCGGGCCTAGTGCTGCGACGCCAGAGTGCGCTTTTGGGTGGCCGCGATCGTCCGCGCGGACGCCACGACCCCCCCCTTCGATTGGCAGCCTCCCGCGCGCCACCGCGATCAGGCTGCCCAGCGAAGCGCAGAATGATAGGGCCGTTGCGTACTTGGGGGCAAGACCGCCGTGACGGTCGCGTAACCAAATGATTAATCAGCCAAAATGCCGCAACAGCGGCCATCGCCGTCGCTACTCGCCTTCACAATTTGTCGCATGGTGGCTGCGAACCGCGGCCGCGCCGTACACGGCCCCGCAAGGCTGGCGCTAGGTGGTTCGTGCTCCGTTGATATCAAATGGAAAGTGCGACAGACCCACCCGATTACCTTCGGGGTCGCGAACGTACACTGTCCACGGTGACTGATGGACCACGTCGACGCCCATGTGCCGCAAGTGGTCAAGCCACACCTGTCGATTCTGCCAATGGATTTCGACGGCCAGCAGGTGCAACCCCGGCCGGCTGTCTTGCCACGGCGCGGTCTCGCCGTCGCCCGCGCAAGCCTCGAGCGCCAGCACGCTGCCACCCAAGCGCACCCACACCGAGCGATCGCCCGAGCCGTCGGCGGCCGGCCAGCGCCGGTCAATGCGCAGCCGCAGTACCCTTTCGTAAAAGCGCACCATCGCCGGAACGTCGCGGCATTGGATCGCCAGATGGTGGACGCCAAACGGCGCGATGGGCGGCACGGCCATTGCGGGTTGCCTGTCCGATCGGGCGCGATCGGCGGGCGGGTTATCCCCTCTGCCGCCCTTTGGGTCAATGGCGGGCACGGATCGCCCCGCGATTAGCCGGGCGCGACTGGTTGCCAAAACGATGATGCCTATTTAGGCTTGGCGCTGCGGCTCGGCCGTGGCGCAGGGACACGTGCATGGATAACCCGAAAACGATTGGCATTTCGCGCGCCGGTTTGGCATCACGCGCGGTCGGGCGGTGTGCCCAGTTGGCGCTGGCGTTGGTTTGCGGCTTGTGGACCGCCGGTTGCGCGAACCCTGAGTTTGAACAGGTGCGCAACTACAAGGAGTTTCTCAATAGCGCCCGACCGCAGCTGCAGGCGATGAACAAGGTGCGGCAAGAGCTGTATGAGGCCGACGACATCGACGCCATGTTGACCAAGTTCGACACGGGGTTGCTGGTCAACATTGAGGGGCTGCGGCATCTGGCCGACACCGCCAAGGCGCCCGAGGGCAAGCTGGGCGAGCTGCACCAGGCTCTGCGCAAGAACATGGACGAGTACGTCACCGCCACCGCCGCGCTGGTCAAGCGACTCAAGGCCGCCAAGAAGACGGGCAACGACGATGAAATTCAGCGCGCGATCCTGGACTGGGGCGCCAAGGACAAGGCGTTTGGCGACCAGATGTTCAAGCTCGTGACCGACTTGAACCACTACCTCGATCAACTCGTCAAGAAGTAGCCTGACGGCGCCGGTCCATGCTCCGGCAGCCGCGGTCGTGCCATTAAGGCCTCTGCGCTTCCGCCTTCGCCGGGATCGCCGCGCTGCTATACACGATCGCCCAAGTCCGGCACCAAATGCCGGACCGGCGATCAGGTGCTTGTTAGGTGAGTCGCCAAGCTCGCGTCCGCTCCGCTACCGACTCGCAGCTCCGTCCAAGGTTTGATGTCAAATTTTGGCGACAGTGTATAGCTAGCAATCCTCGGAAACTTCTCGCCCGCAGCACGGCTCGCGCCGCTTTCGAGGCTGGTCCGCAACAGCCACGACTACGGCAGGGGTTGGCGCAAGACCCTCAGTCGCTTGCGCATGCCGTCGGTGGCGTGCCAATGGCCGCTGTCGTCGATGACCAGCGCCTCGCTGGCGCCCAGGGCCACGACCGTCGGCAGTCCAGCCTTGCCAAGAATCATCAGCGGCTTGCCAAGGGCATCGGCGATCGTGGCCGAAGCGGCCACCACCACGGCCGCCCGCGTTCCCTTGGCTGGCCAGCCAGTGCGCGGGTCCAGCACGTGGTGATAGCGCACACCACCGATGTCGAAATAGCGCTCGTAGTCCGCAGATGTGGCGAGCGACTCGCCGGGCAACAGCTCCAGCGTCGCCCACATGTCGTTGCTCTCGCCGCGCGGATCGCGTAGCCCGGCCAGCCACGGCCCATGCGGGCCCTTACCGAGCGCGAGCAGTTGTCCACCGGCAGAGACCAGTGCGTTGTCCACGCCGTGTTGGCGCAGCGCCACAGCCGCGCGGTCGAGCGCCCAGCCTTTGGCGATGCCGCCCAGGCCGATCGCCATGCCCTTATCGGCCAGGCGCACCGTTCGGGTAGCCGCGTCCAGGTGCATGCGCTGCCAGCCCACCAGCGCGACCTGGCGGGCGATCGCCTTTGGGTCCGGCACCGCGGGCGTTGCGCCCAGCCGAAAGTCCCACAGCCCCCACAGCGCCGCCCAGGTCGGATCGAAGGCGCCACCGGTCTTGTCCGCCAGATCCCGCGACTTGACCAGGATGTCGAACAGTTCGGGGCTGACTGCGACCGGCGGGCCGCCAGCGCCGCGGTTGACGGTGCCCAGTTCGGACTCTGGCCGCCACTCGTTCATGCGGCGCTCGACGTCGTCCAGCACGGCAAACGCCGCTCGGGCGCCTGCAGTGGCGCTCGCCCCGGTCGGCAGGTTGACCTCAAAAACGGTCGCCATGCTCGGCGCGCGCAAGGTCTGCCACGCCGCCGCAGGCTCATCCAGGCCTGGATCGAGTTGTGGACCGGTCGAGGTTGGCATGCCGCCGCATGCCGTGACGAGCGCCATCGCGGCCCAAGCCAGGGCGTGGCGCGTCGACTTCATGTGGCGTGACCTAGAAGCCTTTGGCCATGACCGCCGGCATGCCGCGCTCAATCTCGCGGACGCTGTTGGTCAACACCGCCAGACAGTGTCGATCGTAGGCCTCGATGACGGTGGCGATGCCGATCTGCTCGTCAGGATAGTCTTTGAGATTAGGTACTTGACCGCGCCGCAGGCCGTCGCCGCGCCACATGATCTCAAAGCGATTGCCTTTCTCGACCCCGTCGTCTGCGCCCTTGTCGATGTAGACGTAATGGTATTGACCGGCAGCGGTCGTCTCGTGGTGGAAATCGATGATGGTGGCCACCAATTCCACCTTGTTGGGCATCGCTCGCGTCAGCACCAGCGGCTCGAACACGTTGGTCACCAGGTCGCCGCGGCTGATTTCGCTGTAGCTGCGGGTCACCAGCACGCTCACCAGCGGGCGGACCGTGCGCAGAACCTTGCCTTCGCCTAGGAAGTTGATCTTGTAGCCGACGATCTTGTTGGTCAGCGGATGGACGACTTCGCGCTCGACCCGGTACACGGTATAGCGATCGCCGTCGCGCACGCACGGCCCCACGAACGCGTCCGGGTCTTTGTCCTTGCCGCTCTCGTCGGAGCACCGGCGCATCGTGAAGCGCACATAGGCCTCGTCCAACTGGCCGAGCATGTTGCGCTCTTCGCGGCTGGACTCGATGCTGCCCGACTCGCGGTAGTCGCGCGAGCTGATGTAGCCGACCCGGCGGACCAGCTCGACCTGCGGCCGCTTCGGCGCTGAAAACCGCGACGTCGCGTGGGTGATGGCCTTGGACGCGGCGGCCGCGGCCGGCGCCGAGCGGCGCGACAGGTATAGGACATCGCCAGGGTAGATCTGGTGCGGGTTGGTAATCTGCGGGTTGTAGCTCCACAGACTGGGCCAGTACCAAGGGTCGTCGTACAACTGTTCCGCGATCGACCACAGCGTGTCGCCCTGCTCGACCACGTAGATGCGCTCGCCCGATTTCGCCGATTCCTGTACCGCGATCGCCGGGCCCTGTGCGTCAGGCAGCCATTGAGCGGCGGCGGGCGCACCATGGCACAGCCAGGCGGCCCCAACCGCGGCGCAGACCCACTGTGCAGCGGCCTTCATAGCTCACCCTTGCTGTTCTTGCGCTGCAGGTCGTCCACGGCCCGTCGCGCGGCCGGCGTGCCGGGGTATTGCCGCGACAGTTGCTTTAGGACCTCGCCAGCGCCGGGATCGTCGCCCATCTTCTCGTAGCTTTTGGCCAGTTTGTACATGGCGTCCGGCACCTTGTTGCCGCGCGGGTAGTCTTTGGCGACCCGCACGAACGACTGCGCCGCTTTGAGCCACTGCGACTGGGCGTACCAGCTCTCGCCGATCCAGTACATGGCGTTGTCGGCCAGGTCATGGTCCGGGTGCGCGAGCAGCATTTTTTCGAACAGGGACCGCGCCGCGGTGACCTGCTCGGCGTCCAGCAGGTTCTTGGCCTGCGTGTACAGGGCCACCGCCGGGTCCGCCTTGGGTTTGTCGTTGTCCAGCTGCGGCGGCAAGTCGCTCGACGGCCCGCTCGGCGCCGGTGTGGCCGGAGGTTCCGCGGCGACCACTTCGATGGGTCCCTCAGTGGCTGGCGCCGCGACTTTGACGGTTGGCAGCTTGGGAATCCACCCCGATTCGCGGCGGGCGCGGTCGACGCGGGCCGAGTCGGCGCGCTCCTCAACCATTACCAGTCGCGACTTGAGCTCGTCATACTGCACGCGCGCGGCCGCCTGGCTGCGCTTGAGCTCGTCGAGTTCGTCGCGCAGCGCGCTCACCTCGGACTCGACCTGCTGCGTGCGCGCCCCGGTGCATGCTGCCAGCGACGCCGCGCAGCAAGCGACGCAAGCCAGCCACCTGGCGCTTCGCTTCGGGTTGGGCGGGCGGTGCGGCATAGGCATGTCCTCAGGCCGGCCACGGAGGGGCCAAGGTGCAACGCTATCCCACCGTCAGCGGGTGTCAACATTTGCCCGGGCTTGGCGCAGGTTGCGCAGGCCCGCGCGCAAAGTCGGCGCCACCTTCGCCCAGGCCCGACCCGCGGCCCGCACCGCCGCGCCAATCGGGCCACTGCGAGGCATTGGCACCACCACCGCGCCCCAGCGCACGGCGCACAGTCGGCCGACGATGGCTGCGCGTGACACCGGCGGATCGCAGCGATCGCGGGTGTCGCCGCGCAGAATCACACGATCGCCGTCGATGATTTCCACGCGGTGCAAGACGATCGCTGGGGCAGGGCCACTAACGACGCCCACGATGTCGCCAACTTGTAGGACATCGACCGCGTCAAGTGCGATCTCGGCTGGGGCGGCCAGTGGCCACATCGACCGGCCGGCAACTGGGTGCCAGACGCGGGCGCTTGCGGTCACGGTTTGCTCGGTGCAGCGAGAACCCGGGCGCCCTGACCCTTGCGAGGTCGGTAGATGGGGAAGACGAATCGCTCCGGTCGCGGCGGCCGTTCGGACCCCGCGGGGACGCTGGCCCACTGCTCCGGAGCCCACGTCGGGCCGTGGGCGGCTTCGTAGCCGAGCATGCGCAAGCGGGTGCGGGTATGAAAGTGGCCTGGGGGCTTCCGATAGTCGCCCGTGTTCTTGAACGCTTCGCCTGGGCAATAGAAGCAGGCTCCGCTTCCGCCACAGCTGTGGCAGGCCGTGCGCTCGCGGTTGGTCCAGTCGCGCAGGGCCAGGCGTGCTGGTGAACCAGACCAGATATCGGCCAGCGCCTGCTGCCGCAGGTTGCCAAGCTCCATTGGAAACACGACACACGGCCAGACGCCACCGTCGGGGGCGATGTACACGAGGCGCCGGCCGGCACCACACGGACCCTGCGACAGCCGGTCTTTGACCTGAGCGGTCGGTGGCGGCACCGTTCGGGTCAGTGCGATGAGTTGCTCGGCTCGAATCCGCCGGTCCACCGCCAGGTTCAAGCTGTCGAGACCCTCATTGCCGGCATTATCGCGTGAAATATCCAAGCCGAACCTAACCGTGCAGCCCAGAGCCACAAAACGGTCGAAAATCGCCGGAATTTCTTCGACAGTTTGGTCCTGGACGACCACACTCGCTTGCACAGGGACGCCAACAGCCCGCAGGCACTGGATGCCGGTCAGCGTCCTTGCCAGTGATCCAGGATGCCGGGTAAAGGCGTCGTGAATCTCCGGCCGCAACGAGTAGACGCTGACGTCGACCCGCGTGACCATTTGCTCGGCGTACCGCGCCGCGACGGCGGCATCGACGTTGCCCGCGTGGGTCTTGATGCGATTCGCAAAGCCCTTTGCCGTTGCGTAGGCCAGCAGCTCCTCAAAGTCGGCGCGCTGGCTGACGTCGCCACCTGACCACGTCAGCAGCAGCGTCCCCATCGCCGCCAACTGGTCCAACACCGCGCGCCACTCTGCCCCTGTCATTTCGGGATAAGTCGTTCGGTTGTCCAAGTAGCAGTGCTGGCAGTCCAGGTCGCACCGATAGGTCAGGTTGATGTGCGCCGAAACCGGCACATCCGCTTGCGCGTAGAGCGCCAATGCGGCATCGACCGAGGCCACTTCCGTAGCGGCCGGACTCGCGGCGGCGATCATGGCTGGACCGCAGCGAGGCCGCCGCAGGGCAACTGCGGGACCTGTTGCAAGTCTGGCAAAAGCAGCGAAGCCAAGGCCACTTCGACCACCTCGACCGGGTCGCTCAGGCAATGTGTCAACACCCCAATCGGCACCGACGCCGTAAGCGCTGCGATGCGCTCCGCCGTTGCAGCTGCTGCGGCACCTCCGGCGTACCAGCAATGCGGCGCGATTTCCCCAACACATTGAGGCCAATTCGCCCGGTCCACATGCGTCCGGGACCGATCGGCAGCCAGTCGGACCATGGCGGCAAGGGGCGTCGCCCACGGCAAGTGCTCACCGCGAATTCGTATGGCGTTTTGCCGCCACGCCTGCCACTTGGACGGGTCAGGAGCGGAGGGCACCAGGTACACCAAGTCGTCGTGGAGTGCGCGATCAACGAACCGGCTTGCCAACGTCGACTTGCCCGCCCCGGAGACACCGCACACCACAAACACACCCGACGACAGCGACAGCGCCGCACCGTGAACAAGCAGACCGCCGGCTTGTAACACGAGCGCCTGCAGCATCCACAATAGATTGCTACCGAACTCCCTTAGACCACCGACCAAGTCAATCGGTTGCGACAAGGTCAGCGTGCCGGTGCCCTCGCGATGATCCCATTGGCCCCGCACTGACCCTATTCGCCAGCTGCAGTGGTGCGCGTCAAACTCGTCAAATTCAAGCGCGTCACCTGCCGCAAATTCCGTCGTCGTCACCTCAAGTTCCAGATCAAGGCGCTCGCCGGGTTCCGGCAGGCACCACGGTCGCTGCAGGCCGCTCGTATTGACCGGCAGCCTCAGGCCAACGCGGAGCGGACCCAGGCGTACGGTCCGCTGCAACTGATCCATGCACTATTCCTGCAACGGGGCTTCTGGCGGACAGCCCGAAGCAAGCAAGGCGTTCAGCGCGGACTCCGCCGTCTGCACCGTCGGCGCGCTGTAGGGCTTGCGAGCGTGTTGGCGACCATCATCCGCCAGCGGATCCTCCGATGTCTGCCTGAAATTGATGTCGTCCATGCGAGGTTCTCCTTGTTCACCCATTGCAGACCGCGGGTCGCACCATTCGCGGCGGTCAGCCTCAATACACTACGACCAGGCTTCCGTCCAGCGAACCGATCACCAGATCGACCTGACCGTCACCATTGAAGTCGCCAACCGGAGCGTAGGCCGTGCCGCCCCAACCCGTATTGGTAGAAGTGCCCCAATTCAGCTTGCCCTTGTTGAACGGATCCTCGATCCAAAAGTCCTCGTACTGCAAGCTAACTTCAGCGGGAATGGCCGACGCAGGCCGGACCATACCCAGGCGAATGACCACCCGATTGGTGCCGCCTGCGCCAGTGAAAGTCGGGATGCCGTGCACGACGTCGATGAACGGGCCACTTGACCCCTGACGGTCGGCAAAATTTCCAGCTTGCATTGGCACCCAGTGCCACTGCCGCACCACGTAGCCGCCCTCAGCCGAGTAGGTGTCCGTGGTGCCTGTCAGCAATGCACCCGGCGTCAGCGTAAAGTTGGTTCCCAACTTGCTCGCAAGGTACGAGCCGCGCACCCAGTAGAGCCCGCCGATGCCCGCCGACGACTGGTGCTGGAGCGCAAGGTCCGGAATGCCGTCGTTATCCATCTTGATGACGGACTGGTAGGAGCCGATTTGGTTGGAGCCCGTCGCTGAGGTGCCGCGTATGGCCACAGCGGTCGCGTCGCCCGTTTGATTGCCGGCGTAGCTCAGCAGGATTTGCACGTCTCCGCTGAGCGGCCGGCCCTTGACGACGTACGCCGACTGGCCGCCCGAGTGCAGCGATGTGAACAAGTCGTCGTACTGGGTCGGTCCGCTGTCGGCTAGCATGTTTCCGACGCCGAGCATTGAATTGCCCCAGGGCGACGCGATGTTCTGATCTACCAACCGAATGGTCGCCATGTTGTTGGCGGCCCGGTCAGCATCGGCGTCAATGCTGATGGTCTTGGGGCTTGCCGAATTCCAGGCGGCATTGCCCGGCAGGACCAGCACCCGATCGTAGGCGTACTTGGAAGTGGGCTTGGTGGTAATGGCGATGTCCGCCAACGGCTTGCCATTCGCCGCGTCGCCATTGAAGTTGCCGATGATCTGGGCCTTCCAGACCCCGTAAGGGAAACCGCCCGCGATGTCCTTGACGGTCACGGCCGGCGTGTCCGTCATGGCCGCGCCTTTCTTGCCCAGGTACACCACGACCGAGCGCAAGACACTGGTGCCGGTGCCGACCGCAGCCACGAGATCATCGACGCCATCGCCGTTGACGTCGCCGCCCGACGAAACCGGCGCGCCCAGACCACCGGGATTGGTCAAGCAAACGTGGCTCGGATAGGCGCTCGACACCGACAGGTCGATGTCCGTCACGGTTGCCTGATTGCGACCGTACACGATGCACAGCGGTTCCGCAGCGCCGCCGCCAAGCGCAACGTCTCCCAACCCGTCACCGTTCAAATCGCCAACTTTTTGCACCCGGGACCGCATGTCCGCTTTGTTGAACGTACCGCCCAAATTGATCTTTGCGTACCGCAGGGCCAGGCCTGTCGTCGACACGCTATTCGACACCGGCGAGAGGTTGCCGGCTGCGTCTTGGGCCTGAACCGCAAAGTGCCACGACGACGCCCCGTTGTCGGTCAGCGGAACGAATTTGCAGGGGTCTGGATTGGCATAGCTGTTTGGCCGAGGATCGGGGCCTTCCACAAAGATCTGTTGTGCGGTGCCTGCGGCGGCAGGTGAGGGAATGGTCGCTGCCGGCAGCTTGGCGGCGTCGCAGGCGGCGTCAAAGTCGGCTTGCTTGTCCATCGCCACCTTGCTGTAGCGCACCAGGTACTTGTCCGCTTTGCCTGTCGCGCCATTGTCGCCAACTGCTGTTAGAGACAGCTTCGCCATTGGCCGCCGCGCGTTGAGATCCGCCGCCTGCAAAGCGGCAAGCACCGGCGCGGCAGGCGCGACCCAGTCTACTGTGACCACGATCTGTCCGGTCCCGACATTGCCTGCGGCGTCGGTCACCGTTGCAGTGACGGTGTTGCCCGCATCCTCCTGCAGCGTAGCGAACTGCAAGTCGATGGTCGCGGGGTTGGCAGACAACACCACTGGAAGCGCATTTGGCTGCGAGACCGCTAGCGCCACAGTCGTTGCGCCCACAGTCCGTTCCAGCTTGGTCAGCTTGCCGCCACCGAGACCTGTGTCCGTCGCCTGAACCTGCAGGTGGAGTTGATGGCCGGCTTGACCATTGAGGTCCTTCAGTTTTCCTACCAGGACCGGACCCGGCCCGGCGCTGGTCGGCACGCCAAGCACCGTACCCGCAACAAAGGCCACTTTGGGCGCGCTGAGATCGGCCTTGAGCGCGAGCGGTCCAGACGTGCCCTTGACGGCGCCACTTCCATCAAGCGCGATCGCCTCCAGGGTCGTGTTGTCGCCGTCGGTCACCGTCAGCGCAAAGGTAGCCGCTGTACCCGTCGGCGGCTTCTTGCCGACCTCCGTGCTGCCCTTCTTAAGTTGGATGTTGGCAATCGTTCCGCAGGGTCCAAGCAAGTCCGCGGTCACGGTGGCACTCAGACTCGCGCAGTCCTTGTTGGCCGTTGCGCAACTGGCGTTGTTGAAGGTTCCACCCGCAGGCAGGCCTTTGAGCGACACCAAGCACCCAGAGAGTTGAACTTTAAACCCGCGCGAAGCCGTCGCGGTGTTGCCATTGGCGTCCGTCACGGTTGCTCGCACCGAGTAATTGGGCGAAGCGCCAAATGGTATGGTGATGTGCGACCCGGGGCCGCTGGAGATTGTGGACGCCACGGCGGTTGCCGCTGCGACCTGCTTGAACGCGGTGCAATTGGCGAAAGCGGCGTCGCATCCCTCACCGATTTCGATCTTGTAGCTTGCGGTGTCGCCGACGGAAACGGCCCACGCGACCTGATAGCCACCTGCCGACGATTCTGCGTCCTGGGTGTCGCCAAACGTCGCGCCCTGTGCTGGCGTCGTAAATGACACCGTCGGCGGAATGGTATCGACAGTCACTTTGGCGGGATTGGTCGCAACCGTGGCCACATTGCCACACAGGTCCCGAACATCGGCCTGCAGCGAGTGGTCGCCGTCGACTAACGTCTTGTACTTGGCATCGGTGAACGTCGTCGTTCCCGCCGTCAGTTTTTCCGTCCCCTTGGTCGTGGCGCCATCTTTGAGCGTGACGTCCTGTCCTTCTGCGTCGGCAGACTGCGACACGACAACCACGTCAAGGGACTGCCCAACGATGACCTTGCTGCTCGACGGCTGCGCGAACGCGCCGGTTGGCTTGAGCGTGTCGACGACAAACGGGCCGAGATTCAGCACCGTACTGGTGTTGCCCACGAGATCGGCGGCAGTCACTGCAACGGTCAAGGTTCCTTCGGTGCTTAAGGCAAGTACGGCTGAGGCCGACTTGCCTGCTGTTGCGGCGGTGGTGGCAAAGGCCCCTCCGCCCACCACCGTAATCTGGCCCTCTTCGCTGCCGGTCACTGAGAAAGCAAAGGTGCCACCCGGCGCGCCCAGGTCATCTTTGGACTGGCTCAGGACGTTGAGGCAAGCCGCCTTGGCGCCCGGCGCCGCCGGCTCCGTGGCAGCTGCAATCGTCGGCGCCACCGTATCGACGAACACGGTGCGTTGCTTGACGCTCAAAGCCGTTGCGCCAGTAGACGAGGTGACCGGAATGTCAGGTGGAAAGCTGCCTTCAACGACGAGCACAAACTTGCCATCGCCCAGCGTCGCCGCGTTGAACTGCATGGTCAGCGACACCGGCAAGGTGCCCGCGTCGATCTGCTTGTAGCCGCTTGTCGCACAGTCTGGACCGCTCGCGCCCGAACCTGATGCACACAGCACCATCTTGCTGCCTGCCGGAAAGCCCGTCGTCGACGCTGTAACGGTGCGGTTGGCTGCCTTGCCCCAAGGCACAGCGCAGGTCCCACTGATGCACAAGTTGGCGCCGCAATTCGCGTGCGATGTGCAGGGCCCTTCCGAGACATTACTGGGACCGGTGATGCCAATCGATGCCTGCTTGGACTGCACCTGAATTGCGTAGGTCACCGTCGCGACGTTGCCGGCAAGATCCGTCACCGTAAACACGAGCTTGGTGTCGACCGAATCCTTCAGATCGACTTTGCCGAAGTCCGCCTTGCCGGTGTCGTTGGTTACTGCCCCAATCTTGGCTTGCAGCGTTGACTTCGCCCCCAACTGGTCCAGATCAAGCGTCACAGTTTGGCCGGCTTGGGCACCCTTGACCGCAACCGTCAGCACGATCTGCATACCGTCAGTGAACTTGTCGATGTCTTCCACGGCCACGAGCGTGAACTGAAGGTCAGCCTTGGCCGGGGATGCCAATGGCAGAAACTTGGGCGCAACGCGGTCCACCGTCACGGTAATTTCTTGCGACAATGCCACTTGCAGTGCCGCGTCGGTCGCCTTGGCCGCCAATTTACAAGCGCTTTGGTCTTTGAGCGCGACCGCTGTGAAAGTCGCCTTGCCACCCAAAACACTCGCAGTCGCCTGTTTGGGCGGGTCTACGCCACAAGTCACGGTCAGCTCCGCCCCCGCGCCATCCTCCACATCGGTCACGGTGGCAACGACGTCGGTTACACAGTCTTGAGCGCCAGCCAGGCATTGTGCGCTGGTCGCGTTGAACACCGCCTTGTCCAGCGGCGCCGTGATGGCCACGGACGGCTTGGTCGACTTGAATGTCACGGTGACTTCGGGCGAAAAGCCCTTGTCTTTGTCGCCTGCGCCCACGGCTTTGGCCGCGAATAGCACCTTGGTTATCGGCTTGCCAGACAAGCCCGTCACCGTGAACTCGTAGATCCCAGGCGCAGTTTCGGTCACCGTAACGGCCTGGGTCGCGCCATCGACCAACACTTCGGTGGTCGCGCCCTTGACCGGTGCGCCGCCCACATTGGTGACCTGTGCGACGAATTTGAAGACGTCTGCCACCGTCGAGATCGCGGTGCTGGGCGGCGAGGTGAACTGGACGATCGGCGCCGCCGAAACCAGCGTCCCAACCCACGGCGCGGCGACCGTCTGATTGCCGACCTCGTCGTCGGCGGTGACTTGCACGGTGTTCAGACCCGGCTGAAGCGTGACGGCGGCGAACACCACTTTCTTGTCTGCCGCCGTGGTCAACTTGCAGTCCTTTTGGCCGGACGACGACTGCAGGCAAACCTTGACCGCATCCGCGATGTCGACCTGGACATCGACCTGATAACCCGGGGTTGCCGGCGCTGAGTCCGGATCGTCGAGCGTGGTCAGCGTGGCTTTGCTCGGCAGCGAGATCGTTGCCGTTGGGCCGGTCGTGTCTAGCGTCAACGTGCGGGTGGCGTCGCTGCACAGGCTCGCGGCCGCGTGGTTGCCAAAACCGTCGATGGCGTCCAGGTTGAAGGTGTACTCACCGTCCAACAACTTCTGGCCGGCCGGTTGCAAGTTGACGGAATTGGCGACGCCGCTGTCGGTGGCGGTGCCGACGGCGATCGGATCGAAGACGACCCCAGACGCCGACTTGAGCGAAAGCGTGACTGCGGCGCCTTGCAGGTTGGCGGCCGACGCCACCAGAGCCAGCGTCGTCGAATTGGTCTTTGCTTTGTCGGCAGGCGATTGGACCTTAATGCACGGCGCAGGCAAAGCCACCACAAACGGCACCTCCGCCGAGACGGCGGCGTTCGGCGCGTTGTCGGTGGCGATACAAGCCACCTTGTTGCCGTAAACCTGGGCGTCGATGGCGACCGGCACCAGCAATGTTGCGCCAACCTTATAGTTCGCGGTGCCGACCGGTTGCTGGCCAAGCGGCGCGCCCAGCACGTTCTTGCGGCAGTACACCGCGATGTCGCTGTCAGCCGTGCCGCCGTTGATCGCGACCGTGACCTTGGCCTCATACACCAGCGCCGTCGCCGCGTTGCCGTCGTCCTTGGCGAGCCAGGTGCCATTGACCACCGGATCGGTGATGGCGAGGCCTGCGACGTTGGCGAACACGGTATAGACGGCAGACGCCGAACCTGACAGGCCGCAAGAGTTCTTGGCGGTGATCTTTAGCGCGTAGGCCTTGGACTCCGGGAACGACCACGGCACCGCAAACGAACCGTCGGCTTGCACAGTGGTCGTGACGGTGGCGGTGCCTTCCATGGCCACTTCGACGGCGCCAATATCCGCCGGAGTGAGCGTGGTGGCCTTGCCGCTGATGAGTACCTGAACGCCTGCAGCCACTGGATCGGTGTCATCGGTCAGCGTCAGTTGGCCCGGCAGGGGTGCGGTAATGGTCACCACCGGCGATTCGGTCGTGAGCGTCACCACCTGCACCGGCGACTCGCCCTCGGGACGGTTGCCGCCCGCGTCTTTGACTACCGCGGTCACCTTCGCGGATGCGCCAGTCAACCCTTTGGATTTGCTAGACAGCTTGACCTGCACTGGCACCGATTGACTGCCGGCCAGCGCGACTTCGGCGGACGTGACGCTGTTGCCCTCCGCGTCGGTTACCTTGAGGTAAGCGTGCGTGCAGTCGGCCGTGTCGGTCTTGACAGTGAAGGTGTACTGAAAGCCATCGGTTTGCGGATCGGCGTCGTCGGTCAAACAGGCCGGCGCAGCGACCAGCGCAGCCGAACAGGCATTGCCGCACTGGACCTGAACTGTTTTGCTGGCCTGGCCGACGGCGCCCGGCGCCACGGTCACGACGACGCCGAGCGTGGATGGCGCTGCCGCACACGGCACAGTGACTTTGTCGAAGCGCGCTGCGCCCTTGCTGATGACGCTCGGCTGGCCGACCGCCTGACCACCAACCGACAGCACGACCGACGCGCCGTCCGGTGCGTTGGTGGTCTGCACCACCACGTTGACCTGAATGCCGATCTCTGGAGCGAGGTCGTTCTTGGTGTCCAGGTTGGCCGTGTTGACCGTGCCCTCGAGCGCGTTACCGGTCTTGGTCTCGAGATAGAAGTTGACCGTCGGCGCCACGGGTGGCACGTCCTGGTTGCCGACCTCGCCTCCGTCTACCTCTGCGCCGATGTCCGGACAGGCGCCGTCGCACTTCTGACCGACTACCGCAACGTCGTCGGTGCAGGCGTTGACGATCAAGGTGGCCGCGAGAACGGTCAGGCGAAGCGGACGCCACCATGCCAACACGGTAGACGCCAGGGGATTGCTCGGGGTGCCCAAACTGACCATTGTCCTATCCTCCGGACCGAAAATTGACTTGAAGATCAAGCGGCTCGACATCATAGCCGCCCGCCCGTGGGTTCGTTGGCGGTGGCGATTTGCTTGGCCAGCAGCGTGTCGACAAACGTCGTCACATCCAGGCAGGCGGTCGCCGCATCGACCTGGTAGTCGCGCACGAGCAACTCTGCTAGTTCGCTGACCGTGGCTGGCGCCGCTGCGAGTCGCTTGATGAGGTCCACTGCCGTCGGGGCCGCGAGGCGGTGAAACGCCCGATCGCCGGTGATGACGAAGACCTCGCCACCGACGTTTCGCCACGCTGCGCGCGGGTGGATGCGGACGACGGCCGCCGCGGCCGCGGTGTTTGTCGGAGCGCCGGCGCCCAAGACATCGCGATCGGGATGGACCTGATCAGGTTGCGGCATCTGCATACTCGTTCGCGGTGCCCAAGTGGACACGGTAGCTGGGTTGGCCCGGCCGCTGCACGTCGCGCGGTGAGTTGCCGACAGCCCGATTCGGGGCCGCCACCCGGACAATTCTAGGTTGCACGGACAGCACGCGAAGTTGCGCCGCACAGTTACAGAATTTCACATCGACGGCGGTTACAGAATTTCACATCGACGGCGGTTACAGAATTTCCCATCGACGGCGGTTCGCGTCGCCTGGCCCCGTGCCGAGCGCAACGGAGCGTCGTTGTTGCCGATTGCGCCGTTGCTCCGCGCGCCCAACGGGCCCGCTCGCGGGCAAGATGCGGCAAGCGGCCCATTATTGTGCCCGCTCTGGCAATCCGCTGCAAGGGGGCATTGGTGCGGTTGGCGGGCGGTTTTCCGCTTCACTGTCTGCCACATAGCTCGGAATTGCCGCGATTGCGTCGGTCCATGCGTGGCTCGGCCCGGCGAGCGCAACGGTCGCGATCGAGCGCGCGTCGCAATCACCCGCGCCGCTGTGCGACACCTGAACCGCCGCCGCAGCGGCCGCGCGCGCGAGGTCCTGATCCAACCATGCGCAGCCAGCCGTCCGATCGCCTGGGCGGGCGACGTGGCGCAGCCAGCCGTCAACGTCGTCCATGGCGACCGCTTGCGGTGCCCGGTCTGGCCACCGTGCCAGATACCAAACGCCTGCCCGCGCACGCACCGCGCACAGCACGCCCTGCTGCGGGCCTGGTTGCGCCGCGTAGGCCATGGCGTGCCAGCAGGGCACTGCACAAACGGGAATGCTTTGGGCCCACGCCAGCGCGCGCACCGCCGCCATACCGCTGCGCAGGCCTGTGAAGGATCCTGGCCCGACATCAAGTGCGAAGCCCGCCACATCGCCAAGGCCGGCGCCGCGTGCGCCCAGCAGTGCCTGCAGTGTGGCCAGCAGATTGCGCGGTCGGCCGCGCTCGCCGGCAATCTCGGCCTGGCCAGCCAGCGGATCATCCACGGCCGTGCCAAGCCACACGCTCCAGACTGCGGCAGAACTGCTGACGGCGGCGTACAGCCGGCCACGCTGGGAAGACACGGCAACCTAACGCGCGAACAACGATTGCAGGTCGTTCTTCATCACGACCAGAAACAGCAGGCCCAGAAACGTCAACCCGGCGTAGGCCGCGATCTGGCGCACGCGCAGGCTGGCGGGCTGCCGGCGCACAGCTTCAATCGCCAAAAACAGCAACTGTCCGCCATCGACCAGCGGAATGGGCAGCAGGTTCAGGATGCCGAGGTTGATCGACAGCGCTGCCAGCAGCTGGACAAGCCGTTCCAGGCCGTGATCGGTCGCCTCTGAGGTCATCTGAGCCATACGGATGATGCCGCCTACTTCTTTGATCGGCGCGTTGCCTTTGAACAGTTCGGCCGTCGTGGCCAGGATCAGCATCGACCCGCGCGAGAACTGCTCGATGGTCGTGAGCCAGGCGTGCGCGACTGGCCGCGGATTGGCGATGAGCGTCGGCCGTACCCGGTCGACCAGGGACACCAGTTCGATGCGCAGACTCGGGCGTTCGTCTGAGCCAACGCGCACGACCGGGGTATAGGTGGTTGACCACCGCACCACCGCCGTGTCGTCGAGCGCCGGAGCCTGCGCAAGCCACGCCTGCCAGCGCCCCTGTGGCTTGCGCGCACCGGACTGCAGTTGTGCCTGCTCGTTCTTGGTCGCCGCGAGTTGCTGCGGATCCAGCGCGCGCAACACCTCTAATTTGCGCGGCAGCAAAGCCGAGCGCAGGCGTTGGATCCGGTCGGCCGGAGCCCAAGACTTGTACTGCGGGTGCAGCAAGACCGTCTCGTAGGGCAACTTCAACTGATCAAACAGGGATTCAATGCCGGCAACCGGCGCGCCGTCGATGGCGACCACCTCGTCGCCGCTCTGCAAGCCAGCCTCCACCTCCGCGCTGTCGCGCAGCAGCGGCCCGACCAGGCGGTGGCCCGGCAGCACTCCCCAGCGGTCGCGCAGCCTTGCGTCGTCGGCATCGCCAGGCGGCAGTGCGCCAGGGGCCACCGTCGCCTTGCGCTCGGCGCCCTTGTGCAGCCGATCCAGCGCGCTCGCGGCTTGCTCTTTGCTGACCGCGGCTAGCTGCCCCAGCGGGACCCACGCCACCACAACCGGCGCCGATGCGGCGTGCAGGCTGGCGGCCAACTGCGCCCACGTCTCGACGCGCTGGCCGGATACGTTGGTGATGCGATCGCCAGAGCGCAACCCAGCGCGCCAAAGTGGGCTGTCCGGCTGGACCGCGACGGTTGCAACTTGCTGCAGCGGCGACATCTGGATGCGGCCCACGCGCTCGACTACGCCGACTTCGGCCGCGCCGGCATGGACCACCGTGCGCGGGGTGACCTCGATGACCTTTGGCTTACCCTGGCGCTCGATGCGCAGCGTGGTCTTCAGATCGGCGCGGCGGCCGATCTGGCGCACCAGGTCGTCAAAGCTGCCGACCGCTTCGTCGTCCACCGCCACGATGGTGTCGCCCGGCTGCAGACCTGACAAAGCCGCTGGACCGCCCGCAATCGGCGTCCCGACTGTCGCCGGCAGCACTTCTGCATCGTAGTAGAGCGACGCGGCGAACAGCGCCACGATCGGCAGAATGAAGTTGAAAATTGGCCCGGCGGCAATGATGAGCATCCGCCGCCACACGGGCTTGTTGTGAAAGGCGGCTGGGTCGCGCGCCTCGGGTCCGTCCATTGGCCCCGCGGCGTCGTCGCCGAGCATGCGCACAAAACCGCCGAGCGGCAGTGCCCGGATCGCGTATTCGGTCGGACCGCGCACCCAGCGCAGCAACACCGGGCCAAAACCGACCGAAAACGACAGCACCTGCACGCCCATCCAGCGCGCGACGATGTAGTGGCCGAACTCGTGGAACACCACCAGCAGCCCGAACACCAGCACGAATGCCAGGGTCTTGACGACGACGTCCAAGGCACGATCTCCGCAGAGCGTCAGCGGCTCCGGTCGCGCAGGGTAGGTCGCAGGCCGGTGCCGGCAACGTCACCCGCCGTCGATTGTCCCCGATGGCTACCGCGGGGGCAAATGCGCGGCGGCGGTCGCGTTGGCGATTTGGCACATTGCGCGTTGGAGGGGCGCGGCGTTACCCTTGATGCCCTTGGCGCGGCCTGCGCCGCCGGTTGCTCCACTATGCCCAACCCCCGCCCGAATACCCTGTTCGCCAGCGCCTGCAGGGTGGGACTAGTCGCGCTGGTCAGCATGGCCGCGCAAGCGTGCGCCGTTGCCGACCCACCCGCACCGTCCGCCACCAGCATCTGGTTTGCCGCCCTGACCGGCGATGGTTGCACTGCGACCAGCAATGGCAAAAAGCAGATCCCGGCCGACGTCGACACGCTGGTGGCGCAATGGACGGCCAACCTGGCCAATGGCGACAAGAAGACCGGCACCGCGCGCATCGCCGGCGCCAAGGTTGGGGCCGGAGCTTGGGAAATCAAGGGCATTCCGGTCACTGGCCAGCTCGATCTCGACGTTTTCGGCTGCAGCAAGGACAAGAAGCTGGTCTATGCCGGGCGCAACAACGGCGTGCAAGTGCAAGAGGGCGCCTCGCCCCAGCCGGTCCGAATCTTCCTGGCCCCAGCTGACAAGCTAGCGTGTACCGGCAGCCCGTTTGGCAGCCCCAAGCTCAGCGTCGCGCGCGCTCTGGCGGGCACGGCTGCCTTGACCAACGGCGACGCGGTCGTGGTCGGCGGCTTGGGCACCTGGGACAAGCTCGCCGGCAGCGGCAACGGCATTGACGCCGTGGACTACTACGACGCGCGCCAGGGCCACTTCGTAGCCGGTCCCAAGCTCAGCTCGGCGCGGATCTTGCCGCACGTCCACGCCATCTCACAAGACGGCAAGCAGCCGCAGTTGTTGGTGGTTGGCGGGGCGGTGTCGGTCAAGCGCTACTCGGCCAATAGCCCGTTCGTCCTCGACATCCTGGTGCCGGAAAAGCTCGACGGCGCGGCCCCCTCCATCAAGGCCGAGTTGCTCGACCTGACGGCTGGCAAGGCTTCGACCAAGGGCCTGGACCCGACCAAGGTCGATGTCGGCGTCGGTGCCAACATCTTGTCCAGCGCGATTCGTTTGGGCACTGCCATCCTGTACGTAGGCGGCGTGTCAGAGACCGGTCAGATCATGGACAAGGCGACGCGCCTGGGCAACCCGGAGGAGATCCTGACCGGCGGCACCGGCAAGTCGGACTCGGTCAAGCTCAACGCCGCCCGGGTGCGACCCGCGCTGCTGAGCTTTGCCGACGATACCGCGGTCATCTGGGGCGGCGCGGTCCTGGCCAACGGCAAGGCCGCGGCGGCAGATGCCATGGGCGAATTGCTCGAGGCCGGCACCCCGGTCAGCGTCAAGCTCAAGGTCACCGGCCCCGCCTCGCTGGTCGATGACCCCAATCTGAGCACGGTGGCGCCAGTGGTCGTGCCGGTGTCTCGCACGGCCGATGTGCTGACGTTCGTGGTGGCGGGCGGTGTGCCGATCGAGTCGGCGCAGACCGCGGTGGCCGCACCGAGCTACCTCGTGACCGTGACGCGTTCGACCCAAACCGCCGAACTGCGGCCGGTGACTGTCGGTGGCGACAAGCTGCGCGCCGGCCTGTTTGGCATTGGTCTCGGCTTAGACGGCCGTCGGCTGCTGATGGGCGGCGGGCTGGTCGCGATGAGCGCGACCGCCGACGTGCAGCCGCTGTGCGAGAAGGCCGATCCCAACACCGCCGATTGCGTGATTGACAGCGCCTGGGTGGTCAAGGTGCCGGCAACCCTGGCACCTGGCGACAGTCCGGTCGCCTTGGAATTGGTGACCAAGCTTGGCCTGGGCGGCTCGCGCTTGGGCGTCGCCGTGGCCCCTACGCCGCTTGGGGCGCTGCTGGCCGGTGGACTCGCCAGCACCCGCACCGGCGACACGGCCGCGGTCATCGACGATGTCGGCCAGGTTCTGACGGTGACGCCTCCAGCCGCCGACGCGGCGATTATCTGCAAGTAGGCTAAAACTTGCGCATTTCCATCGAGCAGACCGCGATCCTGCGCCAGCGTCAAGTCGAGGCCGGCAAGGCCCGCCCGCGCCTGCCCGAGTGGCTGCGCGCGCCGCTGCCCGGCGGTCCCCGCTACGCCGAGATCAAGACCCGACTGCGCGACCGCGGCCTGCACACCGTCTGCGAAGAGGCGCAGTGCCCCAACATCGGCCAGTGCTGGAACGAAGGCACCGCGACGCTGATGTTGCTCGGCGACACCTGTACCCGCGCGTGCCGTTTTTGCGCCATCAAGACCAATCCGCGACCACCACCGCTCGATCCGGACGAGCCGGCCAAAGCCGCCGAGCAGGTCGCGGTGATGGGCCTGGATTACGTGGTGTTGACCAGCGTCAACCGCGACGACCTCCCCGACGGCGGCGCCGGGCAGTTTGCCGCCACAGTGCAGGCGATCAAGCACCGCTGTCCGCAGACGTTGGTCGAAGTGCTGACGCCGGACTTTCAAGGTCATTTCGACGCGGTCGACACGGTGCTCGACGCTGGCCCCGACGTGTTCGCGCACAACGTCGAGACAGTGGCAGCGCTGACGGCGGCCATTCGCGATCGGCGCGCCACCTTCGACCAGAGCTGTCAGGTGCTTGCCCACGCCAAGCGGCATCGGCCGACGGTCGTGACCAAAAGCTCGGTCATGCTCGGGCTTGGCGAGACTGAGGCCCAGGTTTGGGATGCGTTACGAGCGCTGCGCGCCCATGCGGTCGACGCGGTGACCATCGGCCAGTACCTGCGGCCGAGCCCCTGGCACGCCGAAGTGGTGCGGTTCGTGCCGCCCGACGAGTTTACTGCGTGGCAGCGCGCAGCGGCCGAGCTCGGCTTTCGGTACTGCGCTTCGGGGCCGCTGGTCCGCTCGAGCTACCGCGCCGGCGAGCACTACCTGCGCGGGCTGGCGCGGCCGTCAGAATAGCGACTGTTGGCGCGGCACCGGCGGCGGACCTTCGGCCGGCTCGATGCAGCCCACGCCCTCGCGCCCTGCGACGTTGACGTAGTCGGTCACCCGCAGCACCGACAGCGCGCCCTGCCATGGCACCAGCAACGCTTGCAAGGTCGCCAGGTCGGCTCGGCCGGGCGAGAGCCAGGCACTCCAGGATGGCCGCGGCAGGATCACCGCCATGCGGTCGTGCAGCACCGCCACGGCCGGGTTGGGCTCGCAGGTCAGCAGGCACGTCGACAGCAGTTGCGCGTCGGGATCGCCCGCAGGCGCCCACTGCTCCCACAGCGCAGCGACTGCGAACGGTCCACCCTCCGGCAGTGTGAACCAGTGCGGCACCTTGCGCTTGCCGACCGTCTGCCACTCGTAGAAGCCATCCATGAGCAGCAGGCCCCGCCGCTGCCGAAACGCGCCGCGAAAGCTCGGCTTGTCGGCGACCGATTCGCTGCGGGCGTTGGCAAGCTGGTTGCCGATCGCCGCATCTTTGGCCCAGCCGGGCACAAGTCCCCAGCGCATCGGCACCGCGCGGCGCGGACCTGGCAAGTTGGGCACGACCAGCACAGACGAAGTCGGCGCGATGTTGTAGCGCGGACCGAATTCAACCGGGATCTCACCGAGATCGAAGACCTCGGCCAGGTCCGCGGCGGGGGTTTTTTGGGTGAAGCGTCCACACATGCTGTTGGTCAACCGGCGACCACGCGCGACATCGGGGTCCAGCGGCCATCGATGAGGCGCTGGTGGGGCCCGTAGCGGCCTTTGTAGCGCATGGCGCGGCAGCCGGCCACGTAAAAACCGAGGTAGAGGTAGCGCAGCCCCCAAGCCTTGCACAACTCGACCTGGGTCATGACCGAAAACACGCCGACCGACAGCCCGGCGACCCGCGGGTCGTAGCAGCAGTACACGGCGCTCAGGCTTTGCGCGGCGCGATCGACGATGGCAATCCCCACCGGGCGGTCGCCGTCCCAGTACGACAGCTCAAGGGTGTCGACGCAGGTCTCGGCCAGAAAGCCGGCATAGTCCGCGGCCGTCGCCGGTCCCTCGCCGTGGTCCAAGCCGCGCAACTGCTTGTGCAGGTTGTACAAGCCCACGCGGTCGGCGTCGACGGTCGGCCGACCCAATCGCACGGACAGTCGAGCCTGGCCCAGGCGCAGTTCCCGCCGCTGGGTCTTGTCGGGCGCAAAAGATTCGATGTCGAGGCGAATCGGCTCGCAGGCCGAGCAATGGGGACACTGCGGGCGGTAGAGCAAGATTCCCTGGCGGCGGTCGCCGGCCGCAAGGCAGCGGTCGAACTGTTCCGGATCCAACGGCAATAGCGGCAGCCGCATCGGCAGGACCGCCGTGCGATCAGGCAAGTACGGGCAAGGGTGCGCCGTCTTGTCCACGACCAGGTGCGGCCAGTCCACCGGTCGGCTCCGGGTCGCCTACTGACCGGCGGCGCGGGTAGAGACGCCAGCGCCCCACCACTTGATGCCCTTGGGCGCGGCGATGCCCCCCACCGGCGCGGCCTTGCCCGTCAGCACGTCGAGCGTGTAGGCGTTGCCGTCGGTCGAAAAGCCGTAGACGACCCCGTCCCACCACGCCAAGCCGAACAGTTGCTTGACGCCGGTGTCGCCGACGATCTTGAGGATCTTGCCGGTCTTGGGGTCGACCTCGGCGAGGCTGTCGTTGCCGCCCGCGGCCTTCTTGACCGTGGCAAAGGTGCCGACGCCCTTGACCGAAAACGCGTCGCCCGAGCACAGCCAGCCGTTGCCGAAGCTGCCGAGCTTGGTCAGCTTGGCGGTGCCGCCCGATGGCGTCACCCGCGTCCAGTCGCCGTCTTGCGACACGCCGATGATGGCGTCGGCGTTGGCGTCGACCGTCCCCTTGGGCACCAGGGTCATGCCGTAGTACTGCTCGGGCATGGTCGCCAGCCACTTGCACTTGGCGGTGCCGACGTTGCACACGAACAGATCGCTGTGGGTGATGGCGAACAGCTGGCCTGAGCCGTCCACGGCGATGTCGGTGACGCTGCCGGGCTTCTTGTCGAAGCCCCACTTGCCGACCAGCACAAAGGCCTTTTTGGCCACGTCGAGCTTGTACAGTTCGTCGGCGCTCTGGGCATACAGTTCACCGACGGGACCGGTGGGATCAGGGACGTCGGTCGCCACGGCATCTTCGGGGTCCAAGAACTCGGACCAGTCGATGTCCTGCGCAGGTTCAGTGTCGACCGCTGCATCGGTTGCGCTGTCGACAGCGGCATCGGCAAGGGTGTCATCTACCGCGGTCTCGCTGGTCTGCCCGTCCGCCGTGTCCGCGCCTGCGTCTTTTGGCGTCGCGGTTTCCGCAACAGTGGCATCGGCGGTCACACCACCGTCAAAAACCGAGGTGGTGGCCGGCCCGGGCGTCGCAGAGCAGGCTTGAACGAGGACGACGGCAAGCCCCGCAGCGACTGCGGCTGCGGGTCTTGGAATGGGCAATCGCATGCGGGGCTCCGTCGGTCGTGGCTGCGCTTACTTGGTCTCGCCGGTGGCCTGGCGGTACAGGTCCATCAGGCGCCACGGGCTGTAGCCGGCGAGCTTGGCCTGCTCGGACTCGGGCGCGTTGCCCTTGGGAAAGCGCGCCTTGAGGATGGCGGCCACTGCGTTGGCGCGCGACCCGAACTTGGCGACCAAGCGCTTGGTGTTGTGCAGGTGCGACAGCAGCTTGGTGTTGGACGACTGCTGCAACTTGGCGGCCGAGCCGTCGGGCGCGTCGTACAGGCCGACGATGGCGTCGACCAGTGCTTTCTTGGTACCGAACTGCTTGGCGACGTTTTGCTTGGGGGTGAACGGTTTGACTTGGGCAGTGCCCTTCTTGCTATTGGCCATGGTGTCCTCGTATCGCCGGTCGAGCCGACGTTCGGGAAAGGGCGGAACGCAGTCCGCCGGTTGCGAGTCGCTGGTTGCGGCTAAGACGATCCGTCGCCGCCCAGCGTCTCGGGTTTGGTGGCCGCCGTCGGCGGCAGATTCGGGGGCATGTCGCCCGGTTCGCCCTTGGCTTTGGCGGCGGCGATCGCCTGCTGCAGCGCTGCGATCTGCTGCGGAGCCTGGCGGGCGTGCGCCGACTCGGGCCAGCGGCGACCGATCGCCTGCCACATCTCGACGGCGCGCGCACGCCAGCCAAGCTGAGTATAGGCCTCGGCTAGCAGCGCGTAGTTGTCGAGATCGTGTGCGCGATCGCCGAACTGCTGCATCGCCTGGTGCAAACGGAATACCACGCCCATCCACTCCCCGCGATCGCGGTAAAAGCCGACGACATAGCGGGCGTGGGTGTAGAGCAGCGCGATGCAGTGGTCGCGCATCGCCAGCGCGTCCGTCGCCAGCCGCGATCGCGGGTAGGTGCGGATGAACTTTTCCAGCTCCTGGCGCGCGTTGTGCACCGGGTTGAGGTCCAGTTCGTAGACCGGCGGCATGATCCACAGGTCCGACGGCGCCAGCTCGAACTGGCTGCGCGCGATCATGTACATCGCGTAGGGGATGTTCGGGTTGCCGTCGTGGCGGCTGATAAAGCTCCGGTAGGCCTCCGCGGCTTCGTCGAAGCGGCGAGCCACGAACAGCGTGTCGGCAAGGCGCAGCCGGGCCAGGGTCGTCAGGCCGATGTACGCGGGAAGCTTGGCCAGCTTCTGGAGTTCCTGCTCCGCTTCCAAGACCGAACCGCCGGCCAAATGCTCAAGGCCGTCGGCGTAGAGGCGCTCGGCTTCGACCGCGATCGGTTGGGCGACTTCTTGCGCGCAGCCCGCAACCCACAGCGTCGCCGCAGCGTAGAACGCGCACAGAACGTGACGGTGAGGGTGCTTGTGTCCGCGCATGTCCCGGGATTCCGCCCGCGCGCGGCGTGCTTGGGCCGGCGAAAGGGGGGCGAAAGGATGCGGTTTTTGGGCTGATGCGTCAAGAGGATGCCGCCGCGTGCCATCTCGGCAGGCCCGCGGTCGCGGCAAACCGGCCTCGCGCTACCGTCCGCGGCCGACCCGGCGTATTCTGCGCGCCGCCGCGGCGAGGCCGCGCTCGGAGAATCGCGATGCCGCTACACGTCGCTGGTCGCGCCATTACCAAGGTCGCAGTCATCGGTTCGGGCCAGATCGGCCCCGACATCGCACTGCACTTCGCCAAGGTCCTAGCGACGCTTGGCGGCGCCGTGGTCGTGGTTGACCTGCGTCAAGCTGCCCTGGACGCCGGTTGGGCGCGCACCTGCAAGAAGATCGACAAGGGCACCGAGACCGGCGCTTGGAAGCCGGCCCTGGCCGACGCCATCAAGGCGGCGCTGCGGTTCACCACGGACTACGCGGACCTGGCTGGCGCCGAGTTGGTGGTTGAGGCCGCGACCGAAGACGAGCCCATCAAGGCCCGCATCTTTGCCCAAGTCGAAGCGGCAGTGGCGGCCGACGCCATCTTGCTCTCCAATAGTTCGCACCTGGAGCCTGAGCGCATTTTCGCAGGTCTGCGGCACCCGCATCGCGCCGCGGTGGCGCACTACTTCTTCCCGGCCGAACGCAACCCAGTGGTTGAGATCGTGCCCGGCGCCGCTACCGCGCCGGAAGTCACCCGTTGGTTGCTGCGCTTTTACGCTGCGATCGGCAAGCTGCCGTTCCAAGTCGGATCGCGCTACGGCTACGCTGTGGACCCGATTTTCGAGGGCGTGTTCCAGGCGGCCTGTCTGGCTGTCCAGCAGGGCCTTGGCACCGTCAAAGAGGTGGACTTCGTCGCGCGCAAAGCTTTGGGCATGCAGGTCGGCCCGTTCACGGCCATGAACCTGACCGGTGGCAACCCGCTGACCGATCACGGACTGGACCTGATGCACGAGCGGTTTGCCTGCGCCGATTGGCCGGTGCCCTGGTACAAGTCGCCGCAACTGCTCAAAGACAAGCTCGCCCAAGGCGTGGACGCCAGGTGGGAGGTCTGTGGTCGCGGCGAGTCGGTGACGCTACCGCCCGACCAAGAGGGTGCCATCGTCGGCGCCCTGCGCGGCGCGTACCTGGGGCTGGCCTTTGGCATCTTGGACGCCGGCATCATCGATCGCGACAGCTACGAGTTGTGCCTGGAAATGGCCTTGGACCAAAAAGGCCCGGTCCGCCTGTGCGACGAGCTCGGGCCTTCCGCGGCGCTTGCGCTGGTCGAACGCTACGCCCAAGTCCATCCGACCCTGCCCGTGCCGCGCAGCCTGCGCGCGATCGGCCACCTGACCCGGATCGGAGCCAGCAGCGTGTGGCAGACCGATTGCGCCACGGCGGCAGGCACTGTGCGGGTGCTGACCATCTGCCGTCCCAAGGTGCTCAACGCGCTGAATGCTCAGACCTACTTCGATCTGGTTGCTGCCCTGCGCAACGCCGAGGCCGATCCGGCAGTCGTCGGCATCGTGGTCACCGGCCAGGGCACCAAGGCGTTTGTCAGCGGCGCGGACATCGGCGCACTGGCTGCGGTGCAGACGCCGGCCCAAGGCCGGGCGCTCGCCGAGCTTGGCCAGTCCGTGTGCAACGCCTTGGAGTCGTGCAGCAAGCCCACCGTCGCGGCCATCAATGGGCTCGCCTTTGGCGGCGGTTTTGAGCTGGCACTGGGCTGCCAAGCGCGCATCGCGGTTGCGGGGCACAAGGCGTTGCTCGGGCTGCCCGAAGTCAACCTGGGCATCATCCCGGGGTCGGGCGGCACGCAGCGGTTGCCGCGGCTGGTCGGCGTCGCCATGGGCCTGGGGCTACTGCGCACCGCGGCGACGCTGTCGAGCGACGAGTCGCTTGCGGCGGGCGTGGTGCGCACACTGGCTTCGGCCGACGATGTGGTCGACGCGGCAGTCCAGTTGTGCGCGGAGGTGGCTGCCGGCCAGACCCGGCTGCCCGTCTTGCAGCAGGGCCAGCTCGCCGATGCCGAGGTCGACAGCCACATTGACATCGGGCACCGCAGTCGCGCGGTCGACGCGGTGCTGTGCGAGGTGGTGCGCGCTGGCGCCAGGACGGATCTGCGGGCCGGCATGGCCGCTGAACTCGATGGTTTCGCCCGGATCTGCGCATTGCAGGACATGCGTATCGGCGTGCAGACCTTCATGCAGCAGGGACCCAAGGCCGTGCCCGCGTTCGTGCACGGGTAGAAGGCGAAGCCCAAAGTTCGCCGTGGGATGGAGTTTGGAGTGAACTGGGGAATCTGCTGTGCATTTCGCCTGGTAACAGCTTGCTTCGTCAAGGGGGCTCGCCGCCCCCTCGCGCGCGTCGGCGCGCTCACCCTTGCCTGGGTCCGCGGTCGCGGCCGCGCGCCCTTCGCCTTCGTCGCGCGGCGGAATCCGCCGCGAACTTGGGGCTGGAAGTACGCGCCTTGAAGCACGCCGCCTGGATTACGCTGACGTACGCCTTGCTGGCGCTGCTTAGCCCCTTGCTCGGCTACCTCGATGCCCAGTTGTACGCGCCCGATGTTGCGCTGCTGACCGCGCTTTTCGCGGGCAGCCGCTGCGCGCTCGGCCCGGCTCTGGCCACCGGTTTTGCGGCGGGTGTGGTCAAGGACGGCTTTTCGCTGTCCTCGCCGGTCGGCACCTACACCGAGATCTGCGCACTGGTCGCCCTGGTGGGCCAGTTCTTGCAGCATCGGGTCGATCTGGTCAGCCCGATGCCGGTGATGGCCACCGCAGCTGCGACGTCGCTGGTCAGTTCCGCTGCCTTCTTGGGGCTAGTGGCCGTGTTTGGCCGTACTTTCGAGGCCTATGGCGCGGTGTTGACGGCGGCATTACCGTTGGCGCTGACCACCATGCTGTGGGCGCCGCTGCAGTTTGCGCTGCTCGATCGCATCGGGCGCAAGCTCGACCTGCGCGGCCGCGGCGCGGTCCTGCTGCGTCGGTAGCTTGCACGCCGCGCAAAACGCGAGACGGGTTTTCGCGCCACGCGTCATCTACATGAAACAACACGGGTTTTTCGCCTTGACGCTGGCGATGCGCGCCGCTATCATCGCGCGCTCCGCGCCGGCCCCTCGCGTCCGGCGGCAGCTGTGCGCGATTGCGTTCTCACCCGCCGGCCCATCCCCTGAGATCGGCCCGGCCCCAACGGCGGCGCTGGCCCCCGGCCAGCGTGCGATTGGCAGTAGCCCCATGACTTCGCCTCTCCGTTTCCTGGTTCCGTCTTGCGTCGCCAGGGTTTGCACCAAGGCCGTGCTGACGGCGCTCGCCTTGCTTCTGGCGCTGCCGCTTGTGGCCAGCTGCGAAAAAGGGGAGAAGTCATGCCGCTATTACAGCATGGTGCTCGACGCCAAGGGTGCCACCCTGCGCAAGCGCGCCGATGCGCTCGAGACCATCAAGAGCATCCCCTACCGCGATGTGCACAAGTGTGACGACCAACACGTGTTCGACCGACTCGGTCGCGCGATGGACACCAAAGAGTTGCGGCCGCTGGTCATCACCACCCTCGAGAGCATCGGCCGCAGCAGCAAGGGCTTGCGTGAAAAGGCCGAGAAGCTGCTGATCAAGGCCCTGGGCTTTGAGGATATCGCTGGGCAGGCGGCCATCACCGTTCGCACCTGGCGCATCGAGTCGGCCGAGTCGGGGCGCGACCCTTACTTTCCCTCCAAAGCGGTCGTCCAGGCGCTGGCCGACAAAGTCAAGAAGTACAAGAAAGAGACCAAGGCGCTGTTGGTCGAAGCGCTGTTTGTATCGCTGGTGACCAACGAACAGCGTTTGGAGTACGAGGATCTGCTCATCGACCTTGCGCTGACCGATCCGGCCGATCAGGGCCTGGACACCAACCTCAAGGCGCTCGCCTACCTGTCCGAAATCTACCGCGCCGTGCCCGGTCAGCCGGTCAAGGACTGGTCCAAAGGCAGCGGACCCAAGGCGTTCGATGCCTTCGTCAAGGCGCTGTACACCCGCGATGCCGTGCGCGCCGAGACCTACATGCTCGGCCGTATCGCGCTCGGCACCGTCGACACCGCGATGGCGTCCAAGAAGATCCTGGCGCTGCTCACCCAACGCGATCCAGAGTTTGAAGAGTGGGCCAAGGAGTTTGAAGAGTGGGCCAAGGAGTTTGAAAAGTGGGCCAAGGACTACGGTCTGTCCGACTGGGAGTGGAAGGAAGGGCCCAAGCTGGCGCAGGTGCTAGCCGACCTGCACGATCCGCAGACCGCGCAAGACATCGTGGCGATGATGGGCAAGCCGATCGACGCCTCGACTTCGCCCGGCGACTACGAGCAGAAGATGGGCAAGTCGCTGCCCTACGCCGGTTACATCACCAGCCGCTTGCAGCTTTCGATGTGGGCCCTGGCTGCGATGGGCGAAGGCTTGGCGCCGGTCGCTGAAAAGATCGCCGCCAACGCCAAAAGCAATGGCCTGACCGTCGAGCAGCGCACCTTCGGCTTCAACGCGTTGGCGTTCTCGGGCGCGTCGAACGCGTGGCCGACCATGTTCAAGGTGTTCAGCGAACTGCCCGATGCCGAAAAGCCGGACTTTCTGGTGTCGATGTCGTACGCGATCGAACCCGAGAACCTGGAAGACTGGAACAAGGGCATGGTCGAGTCCAAGGCCGAAGGCGTCAAGAAGTTCGTGTCGGATCCGACCATCAAGGCGCGCATCGATCTGGTCACCAAGTGCAAGACTGCGGTCGATGCAGCAACGGACGACGCCGCCAAGACCCAGGCGCTGTTGACCTGCTACAAAGGCTTCTTGACCACCGGCGACGACCTTGCCAAAGAGAAAGCGGTCATTGGCCTCATCCACCTGGGTGTGCGCAAGGGCGCCGATGTGGTGCCCCTGCTCTGCGACGCCATGACCAAGGCCCAGGCGACCTCGAGCACGCTGCGCCAGGTCGCCACCGCGGGCATCCGCCAGCTCGCCCAACCAAAGCACGCCAACCTCGTGTATACGACGAAGGAATTCCAGGTGTCGATTCCAAATGCGACGTCGTGGATGTTCGACCTCGAGGTGCTGGTGTCGCAGCTGTTGCGCAAACCGGGTGCAGTGCCAGTCGGCAACATTGCGGCGCCGGGTTCGCAGGTCAAGCCGGATGAAGCCCCGACCCCGACGGCAGCGCCCGCCGCCCCCGCCGCTGAGGCACCGAAGTAGCCGGCGCCGCGCCCGCCCCTGGTTACTTGGTTCGCCACCGATTTGCAATTGCCTTGAAATGATTGTGGTTATGACGGCACGGGTCGCGCGGCGCGTGCGCCCCCCGGCTTGACACCGCCCCCCGCACAGGCCGATCCTACGCCGCCCAACGCGGTCGGCCACGGCTCTGTGGCCGCGCCGGTGCCTGGGCACAACCGCCACCGCAGCCCGTCGCGCTGCCCGACCTGGAGCCCGCATGTCCGCCCGTCCCCGCATCGCCATCAACGGCTTTGGCCGCATCGGTCGCGCGTTTGCGCGCATTGCCGCGCTGGATGCCGACTGCCCGTTTGACCTCGTGGCCGCCAACGACCTGACCGACCCGGCGGCACTGGAGTACCTGACCCGCTATGACTCGGCGCATGGGCGTTTTCGCGGCAATGTGCGCTTGGACGGCACTACGCTAAAAGCCGGCAACCAGACCATCGAGCTCATCGCCCAGCCCGATCCGACCAAGCTGCCGTGGAAAGAACTGGGCGTGGACGTTGTCATCGAGTCCACCGGGCGCTTCCGCAAGAAGTCGCAGGCACTAGCGCACGTCAGCGCTGGCGCGCGCCGCGTCATTATCTCGGCCCCCGGCGAGAGCAAAGAAGAGGCTCCGGACGCGACCGTCATCCGCGGCATCAACTGTGACACGCTCAAGCCCGAGCACACCGTGATTAGCGCCGCGTCGTGCACCACGACCTGCCTCGCGCCCGTCGCCAAAGCACTGCACCAGGCGTTTGGCATCCAAAGCGGCGTAATGACGACCGTCCACGCCTACACCGCCGACCAGGTCATCGTCGACACACCGCACAAGAAAGAGTGGCGTCGCGGCCGCACCGCGGCCGTCAACATCGTGCCGACCTCCACCGGCGCTGCCAAGGCCATTGGCCTCGTGGTGCCCGAGTTGCAGGGCAAAATGCACGGCATCGCGCTGCGCGTGCCAGTGCAAGACGTGTCGCTGTGCGATCTGGTGTGCCTGGTCGGCCGCGATACCACCACCGAAGAGGTCAACCAGGTCGTGCGCGCGGCTGCTGCGGCCTATCTGCCTGGCACGCTGCGGGTCGAGGATCAGCTCGTGGTGTCGACGGACCTGCTCACCGACGGCACCGGTTCGGTGTTCGACCCGTCGATGACCCACGTGCAGGGCGGCCGCCTCGTCAAGGCGGTGGCGTGGTACGACAACGAGTGGGGCTACACCTCGCGGCTGTACGCGCTGACCGCGCATATCGCCACGTTCGGCTAGCCACACGCCGATCGCGCAGCGCGGGTGCCGACCGCCTTGGCCGGTGCCCGAGTTGCAAGCTTGATACCTCTCGCCAGCCCGGAGCCAAAATGGAACCAGGAACGATCCTGAAGTCGCAGGGGATTCTCTCGGTCCGCGACCTGCACCTGCCCAATAAGCGCGTGCTGCTGCGCGCCGACTTCAATGTGCCGCTCGATGCGTCGCTGTCGATTACCGACGACTCGCGCATCCGCGCTACCTTGCCGACCATCGAACTGCTGCGCAAAGCCGACGCGCGGCTCATCGTGTGCTCGCACCTGGGCCGACCCAAGGGCAAAAAGGCCCCGAAGTACTCGCTGGAACCAGCAGGGCGGCGGCTGGCTGAGCTGTTGTCGTGTGAAGTATTGGTGCCGGACGACTGCGTCGGCGACGCCGCCATCCACCTCATCGCCAACCAGCGCAGCAACCAGGTCATCCTGTTGGAAAACCTGCGCTTCCATAACGGTGAGGAAGAGAACAGCGAGGAGTTCGCCCGCAAGCTCGCCGACTTATGCGACGTCTTTGTGTGCGACGCGTTTGGCTGCGTGCACCGCGCCCATGCCAGCGTGTCGGCGCTGCCGCGGTTGGTGCCGGTGCGGGCGGCAGGGTTGCTGTTGGAACGCGAGTTGGAAGTGCTGACGCGCCTGACGACCGCGCCCGAGGCGCCCTATGTGGCCTTGCTCGGCGGCGCCAAGGTCTCGGACAAGATCGAGGTCATCGAGAGCCTGCTGCCGCTGGTGCACGGCCTGGTCATCGGCGGCGCCATGGCCTATACGTTCCTGGCGGCGCAGGGTCTGGACATGGGCAAGAGCCTTGTCGAGAAGGACCACGTCGGCCTCGCCAAGCACCTGCTCGGTCGCTGCGTCGAAAAGAACATTCCCGTGTTCTTGCCGGTGGATCACACCGTGGTCACCGAGGTCAAGGCCGACGCGGTCGCTTCGACCAAGCACAACGGCGAACTCGGCCCGGACGACATCGCCGTCGACATCGGACCCAAGACCATTGCGCTGTTTACCGACGTGCTTGGGGGTCGCAGTACGCTGCTCAACGGTGCCCCGCGGACGGTGCTGTGGAACGGCCCGATGGGCATCTTTGAGATGGACGCGTTCGCCGCGGGCACCATGGCCGTGGCGCGGGCCGTAGCCCAGAGCACGGCCACCAGCGTGGTCGGCGGTGGCGACTCGGTGGCTGCGGTCCAAAAGGCCGGCGTGACCCCGATGATCAGCCACATCAGCACCGGCGGTGGCGCGAGCCTGGAGTTTCTGGCCGGTCAGCCGATGCCTGGCATCGCGGCGTTGCGCGGCGGTCGGCGCTGACAGCTGCTCCGCCACCCGCACCCAACCTCACCGCCCAGTGGAGGACCCCGTGACCCCCAAACGCAAGCCCGTCGTCGGCGGCAACTGGAAGATGCACGGCACGCTGGGCGAGGCCCAGGACCTCGCCAGCGAGGTGCGCAATCGCCTCAGCAGCTATGGTGCCGTGCAGACGCTGGTGTTTCCGCCGTTTCCGTTCTTAGGCGCGGTCGCGCAGCGGCTGGCCGACAGCAACATCGGCCTTGGCGCGCAGGACCTGCACTTTGAGAAGAAGGGTGCGTTCACCGGCGCAGTTTCCGCAGAAATGCTGACGTCGGTGGGCTGCGCGTGGGTGCTGGTCGGCCACTCCGAGCGACGGCACGTGTTCGGCGACAGCGACGACGTGGTGGCCAAGAAGCTGCGGGCAGCGCTGGCGGCGGGTCTTAAGCCCGTGTTGTGTGTCGGCGAGAAGCTCGAAGAGCGCAAAGCGGGCGATACCTTTGCGGTCAATCGTCGGCAGTTGCGGACCGCGCTCAACGGCCTGGCTGGCGACCAGCTGCAGCACCTGGTGCTCGCCTATGAGCCGGTGTGGGCGATTGGCACGGGCCTGGTCGCCACGCCGGAGCAAGCGCAGGAAGTGCACGCAGATGTGCGTGCTGCGGTGGCCGAGTTGTTGGGCGGTGCATTCGCCGGAGCCGTGCGCATCCAGTATGGCGGCAGCGTCAAGGCTGAGACTGCGGCCGGGCTGATGGCCAAAGCCGACGTCGACGGATTGCTGGTCGGCGGAGCAAGCTTGAAGGCGGAGGAATTCGCCGCGATTGTGCGGGCGCGCGCGTAGACGCTTTCAGAAGAACCACCGCAACGCGCCGCCGAGTGATCCCACTTCCAACTCGCCGTCCAACTCGTAGAACGGTCGCCAGTCCGCGATGACCTCGACCGGCAGCGCGGTGAACTGCCAGCCAGCCTGGACGATGCCGGACACCGCGACTTGCCTACTGCCGGCCGACCCCCAATACACCAGCCCCGCGCCGCCGCCGACGTGCAATCGGCCGCTGGGGTGCTTGTAGGCCTCCAAGGGTTCGAGGACACCGTCCAGGCTCACGGCCGTGTCGCGCACGCCAAAGCGGCCGACGGCGGCCTGCACGGCGAGGTCGCGCCGCAGGTAGTATTTGGCGGTCAATCCCAAGCTGCCCATGGTGCCTGAGCCGGCGCCGAGTCCGACTTTCTTGGTGGTCGCCACTTCCTGGGCTGCCGCCGGCGCCAACGCCAGCAGCATCCAGGCCAGCCCACAGACTCCGAGCCAACTACGCCTTGCCATCTGAAACTCCAAGGATCGCCCGCGCCAGTGCGCAATTGTCGGTGGCCGCGCCGCGCGCGGGCGCGTGATCGGCATGGCAGTCGCGGTCGGAGCCGAGGCCCAGGTCGGTGGCGCGCAATTCGATCGAGAAGCCCCGGCGTTTGGCAGCCACGCCCAACGACAGCACGAAGTGCGGCTGTGCGGTCGCCAGGACGCGCTGGATCGACCAGCGGCCGCCATCGATCGTGCGGTCGTCGACCGCAAGCACCTGCTCCGTCAGTTGTAGCGACCGGGAGCCAAGCCTGGGCGGCAACCGGTAATCGCGGCGTGTCCGCGGCACTGGGGCGCGGTCCACGCTGGCACCCATGGCGGCCAGCGCGGCATCGAGGTGCCGCCGGTCGCGCACGAAGGCGCCAGATGGGTTATCGCGAACCTGACCCCAGCCCGCAAAGCCGGTGAGCAGCCCGCGCAGCGACCCAGGCGGCGAACTACGATCCAGTTGGACAAGCCAGGCATCTACTGTTCGGCTGACCAGCGCACCCAACTCGCGCAGCGCACGCGCGCGGCTCAGCTGCGGGTCGCCGTCTGGTCCGGACCGGTCGTCGCCGGGCACGTGCAAGAACCCGACCAACGGGTCGCCTGCCGCGTCGCGCCCAACCGGCGACAGTGGTGCTGCAGCCCATTGCAACGTGTGGAAGAACAGGTGCTCGCAATAGAAGCCGCCCGCTTCCACGCTGGTCGCCACCGGCAGGCCGCCTGGCGTCTGGCCGGTTGCTTGGAGGGCCCAGGGATCGGTCGATGGAGCAACCAAGTCGGCATGGCCGCGCCGATCCAAACGGCGCCCGAGCGGCAACCCTACCACAGGGCGCCGGTCCTGCCACGGCGGCGCTGTGGCCGATCAGCTTGCCATCGCCCGTGCGCTTCGCTACAACGCCCGTGCGCGGCCTGGTGGCTGCGGCCGGAAAACCGCCATGATCGCCCGCTTACGTCCGGTAAAAAATCTACTCGATTTTCTACGTGCGCCCATTGCTGGCCCCGTGGGTCGCAAGCTCGCGTCTTTGCAAGCCGACTCGCCGCTCCGCAGCCTGCCAAGGTCTCCTGAGTTGTTCTTTGACATGCCCCTACTGCCCGCACTTGCCCTGTTCGTCGCCCTGGTGGCCGGCTGTGGCAAGGACGAAGCCGCCAAGCCTGCTGGCCCACCTGCGACCTTTTGCAAAGACGGCGACCGCGTCTGTAAAGGCAACTACCTGGCGACGTGCAGCGGTGGCGGCACGGCCTACACCCTGGTTTTTTGCGGCGACAAGACTTGCAGCGGCGGCGAGTGCAAGGCGCCGGTTTGCCCCAAGAACCAGAAAACCTGCGACAGCAAAACCGCTGTGCTGCAGTGCCCGGCTGACGGCCTGACCGAGCCCACCACGCTGGTCAAGTGCAAGACCAGTAGCCCGGTTGAGAATTGCACCGACGGTGCCTGCCTGCCGAGCGCTTGCAAAGCCGACGAAGCGCGCTGCGGTGACAAGACGCTGTTCGTGTGCACCAAGGGCCTGTGGGCGCAGACCGCATGCGCCAGCAACCAGTACTGTGATGTCGCCAGCAAGTCGTGCAAAGACCGCGCCTGCACGCCAACGCAGCAGCAGTGCAAAGACAGCAAGACCTACCAACTCTGCGACGCGGCCGGCACCGCGTGGACCGACAAGGTCTGCCCGGTCGGCGAAGGCTGCTTTGACGGCGTGTGCCACACCATCGTCGCCAGCACGGCGGGCGCCAAAGATGCCAGCACCGGCGGCACGGCCGATGCGCCAAGCGGCGAGACCAGCGACAGCGTCTCGATCGGCACCGGCGACACCCTGGTCAAACCCAAAAAAGACATTGACCTGGGTTTGCCCGACGTGTTCAAGGTCACGCTCGGCGATGCCAAAGCGGCCGGCGCCAACGACCAGGAGTTGTCGATGGACTTTCCGAGCGCGAGTTACCTGGCGGTGCTCAAAGCGCTGCAAATCTCTGGAAACAAGGACAACATCATTATCGAGGTGCAGATCGGGCCCATCGAGGCCTTCCAGACCGGCACGTTCTCGCAGGTCGGCGGCGAGGCCAGCGAGACGCTCATCAGCATGGGCGACGGCAGCGGCCGGGCCGGCGGCAAACATCCGTGGCAAGCGGCCGACTACGACGTCGAGATCACCACGTTTGAGGACTCGGGTGGCCGCGTCATCGGCACGTTTAGCGCCGAACTGGTCAACGGAAAGCAGAAAAAATACTTGAAGAACGGCGTGTTCGATATCAAGCGCAATTGATGTCTACCATGGCCGACAGCTCGCCAGAGATCGCGCCTGCGGGGCAAGCCGCGCCGCGCAAGGCGCAGCCCGAGACGTTGTTCATTCAAAGCAGCGCCGAAGAGACCCGCGTGGCCTTGCAAGCCGGCTCGCAGGTCGTCGAGTTGCAGGTCGAGCGCACGACCGGCCGCGGCCTGTCGGGCAACCTGTACTTTGGCCGCGTGCAGCGGGTCATCGCCAGCATGGACGCGGCATTCGTGGATATTGGCCTCGACCGCGCGGCCCTGCTGCACGCCTCGGATGTGTGGGCGCCGGACGCCCCGGGTCGCGAGGATGACGACGAGCCGGTGGGCGAGACCCCGCTGCGGCGGTCATTTCGACCCATCGGCGAGCTGTTGCAGCAAGGCCAGGGCATCCTGGTCCAAGTGGTGCGTGAGCCCGTGGCCAAAAAGGGGCCGCGTGTCACTACCTACGTTTCGCTGCCAGGTCGCAACGCCGTGCTGCTTGCGCGCGGACCCCAGGTCGGCGTCAGCAAGATGATCGACGACCCGGCCGAGCGCGCGCGCCTGCAGGCCATCGCCCGCAAGTACCTGCCGCCCGGCTGCGGCGCCATTGTGCGCACGGTCGGCGAAGGCGCCACCGAGGCCGAACTGGCAGAGGACATCGGCTTTTTGGCGCGGCAGTGGGCGGATATCCGTACCCGATTCGAGGCGGCGACCGGGCCCAGCTTCCTGTTTGATGACCTCGACCTGGTGCTGCGCGCGCTGCGCGACATGGTCGGCCCACAAACCCAAGCCGTCTGGATCAGCGACCCCGGCGACTATGACCGGGTGGCAACGTTTGTGCGGCGCTTTCACCCCGATGCGCGGCCCGAGGTCAAGGTTCACCAGGGCTCGCTGCCGCTGTTTGTCACCTTCGGCCTGGATCGTTGGGTGCGCCAGGCGACTGAGCCCAAGGTCCACCTGCCCTCGGGTGGCGAGTTGGTGGTGCAACGCACCGAGGCCATGACCGTCATCGACGTCAATTCGGCCAAGCAGGTGGGCGCGGGCGCGCTCGATGACGCCGTGCTGGCGCTCAATAGCGAAGCTGCCACGGCCATCGCCCATCAGCTGCGGCTGCGCAATGTCGGTGGTCTGGTCATTGTCGACTTTGTGGATATGAAGCGCGCCGAGGACAAGCGGACACTAGAACGCGTGTTCGCCGACGAGCTCGCCCGCGACCGGGCGCGCGTGCGCGTGGGCAAGCTCAGCGAATTCGGCACGGTGCAGCTGACGCGCAAGCGCGTTCGTGAGAGCCTGGCCGATCGCCTGACCGAAGCCTGTCCAACCTGCCACGCCCGCGGCTTCGTGCGCAGCTCGTCGGACCTGGCCATCGAGACGCTGGGTCGGCTGCGCACCGCACTTGGGGCGACCGGCGGCCAGACTGCGGTCATCACCGTGCAGGCGCCAGCGCGGGTGGCGGCGATCCTGGGCGACCAACTCGCAGGTTCGGTCAAGGCGCTCGAAAAACAGTTTGGCGTGCGCGTCGAGTTGTGCGAGCGCAGCGGCCACGGCGGCGAGATTGCGCTGCAGACCGGGGGCGACCATGGTTCGGTACGCGGCTAGGCACGTTGCGCTCTGGCTGTGGGCCGTGGCGCTTGCAGCGTTGGCGACCGGCGCCGGCTGTAGTGCCGCGCAGACGGCCGCGGTGGCGCCGGCTTTGGACGGCGATCAGGCGCTGCTGGCCCCAGAAGCCGCTGCCTTTGCCCAGGCTGGCATCGACCCGGCGCTGGTGCGCTGTCTGCCGCGCCAGCGCTGGAGCACGACGCTGCGCGGCGACGCCCGCTTTACCGCCGGCCAGATCCTGGACGAGCTCGCCAGGCTCGGCGTGGCGATCCCGGACGACAAGCGCGAGGCGGTCCGTAAGCAGTTGGTCGATACCGTGTTCTGGCGGATGGTGCTGACCCAGATTCTGGACGGCCAGATGCACAACCTGGGCGCGGCGCGCCTAGGCGACCACAAAAACGCCAACGGCAAGCCGCTCTTGCTGGTGCGCACCGCCTTTACGCCCGACCCCGAAGCCGCCGACTCGTGCGTCGCCGGGCTGGTGCGCGCGGCTGGCGTGCGCCACATCGTCAACCTGTACAGCGGACCGATGCCCACCCACGCTTTGGAGGCCAGCGAGCGCAAGGCGGTGACCGCGGCCGGCGGCAGCTACTACACCGCCCGCGACGATCCGCACGGCAATTGGCGCGAAGACCTGCGCGAAGACGCCGGCGAGGCCCGCAAGGCGGCCATGGTTGCGGTGGCCGACCTGATTCGCACCCAGATCCTGCGGCCCGGCGGCGGCGCGCCCAAGGGCAGCGTGCACATCCACTGCGGCGGCGGGATGCATCGCACTGGCATGGTGTTTGGCGTGTTTGAGCGCTGCGTCAACGGCACGCCGTGGCCGGTGGTGGCGGAAGGCTACAAGCGCCATGTCGGCTGGCGCAGCGACGCCGAGCCCGGCGGCTTTGAGCCGGCCAACCTGCAGTTCATTGAGCACTTCGATTGCAGTCTGGTCCAAGCGGCTCGCCCATGAGCTTGCGGCGGTCGCACCTGTCCGCGTAGGCTACCGGCCCCGATGTCTGCTGCCGACCCCAACGAGCCTACCCACAACGACGACGCCGCCGATCCGGCGCAGGCGCCCGGTCTGGAACGGCCCAGGCACCGCCACTTCACCGACACCGGCACGTTCGTTCCTGGGCTGCATTCGATTGCCAACTCGGACGACCGCGACCCCGAGTGGGCGCCGACCGAGTCGGTCGCGCCGGTGCCACCAGCCGACGATGGCCTGGGTGGCGACACCCGGCGCTGGCAGCCGGTCGCGGAAACGCAGCCCGATGGCGCTGCGCAACTGCCGGACTTCTTGCAAGACCAGCCGACGGAGCCGGATAGCGCGGCCGTGGCCGACGCGGTGCCAATGGCGGCCGCGCCATCCGCCCATGCACCGCTTGCCTTCGCGCCCGTCTACGAGCCGCCACAAGTAGTGGCGCTCAACGCCCGCTCGCCGCTGCAGCGCGCGGCGGCGTGGCTGGGGCTGGGCCTGCTGATGGCCGCGGTGGCAGTGCCCCTGTGGCAGCGGCAAGTCCGCGCTCGTGTAGAGCCGACTGACGCTGCGCTAGCCCGCGCTGCCGAGCGCGTCGCCCAGGGGCTGCAGGCCGGCGATGCCATCGCTTTTGTGCCGCACTGGGGCGCAAACCGGCCGTGGTTGTTTGCCAAGGCCTACGCCGACAAGGGCTTGGACTTCGACGCCGCCTTTGTGCAGGGGGCGCCCATCGACCTGTGGGACGCCGACGGTCATCGCCGGCTGTGGGTGGTGTCCACGCACGGCAGGGGTGCCAGCGTGGCCGGCGCCCAGTCCGTCCGTCACGACGACATGGGCCAGGGTGCCGCGGTAGACTTGTTTCAACTCGCCAGTTCGACGACGGTTTTTGACTTTTCCAAGCAGTTGCGCCAGGCCGATCAGCGCGTCGGCCGCACTGGGACGTCGCCCGACACCTGGACCCCGTGCCCGTGGCAGGACAGCGCCGACCCCAAATTTGGCGGCGGCGTGCACCAGTGCGGCAGTCAGGAGTGGAAAAACACCTGGCGCACGCTGCACGAGGTCGGCAACAGCCGCCGCTGGGGCATCTTCGTGCACCCACCCTTTGAGCACGGCACTTTGCGCCTGGCCTACAGCGACCTGCCGCGCGCCGCGGTGCTCGCCGGCCGATTTGGCAACCGCCTGTGGGCCGTCCGCCATGGCGACGAGGGCTCATCCACCGCACTGCGGATCACCATCGGCGCACGGCAGGTCTACACCAAGACCCTGCCTCCTGACGATTTTGGCTGGTATGCCTTCAGCGTCGCGCTGGGGCCCGACGACCAGGGTCAGCCAGTCATCTTCGAGATCGAAGCGGCCAAGGACGCCTGGCGCGAAGCGGTGCTCGACGCGCGGTTGCTGGCCATCCCTTGACCGTGGACCTCGACCGGCAGCGCGACCTGCTCGGTTGGTTTGGCGCGCATGCCCGGCCGATGCCGTGGCGGTCGCTGCACGCGCCGGCCGACCCGTATGCGGTGGTGACCAGCGAACTGATGTTGCAGCAGACCCGCGTCGACACCGTGCGCGACTACTTCGCGCGCTGGTTGGCGCGCTGGCCAGACTGGCAGTCGCTGGCGCAGGCCAGCGTCGACCAAGTGCTCGAGCAGTGGACCGGCCTTGGCTACTACAACCGTGCGCGCAACCTGCACCGCCTCGCGCAAGGCGTGGTGCGCGATCACGGCGGGCGCCTGCCGACCGATACTGCCAGCCTGCGCGGCCTGCCCGGCATTGGGCCCTACACGGCGGGTGCGGTGGCCTCGATCGCGTTTGGCATGCCGGTGAGCCTGGTCGATGGCAATGTCGCCCGCGTGCTCGCCCGGTGGTCGGGCTTGCGCCTGGACCCGACCACTGGCGCCGGCAAGATCGCAGTCTGGCAAATGGCCGATGCCGAACTGGCAGAGCATGGACCCGCTCACGCGGCACCTGGGCACTGGAACCAGGCCCTGATGGAGCTTGGAGCGACGGTATGCGCGCCGCGCACGCCGACCTGTGGCGACTGTCCGGTGGCGGCCAGATGTTTGGCGCGGCGTCAGGGCGTGCAGCGCGAGATTCCGCCGACGCGCAGTCGCCCTGCGGTGATCGCGATTCAGGCGTGGTACGTTGTGGTGAGCGACGCCAACGGGTTGGTGCTGCTGGCCCGCCGACCCGACCGCGGTCGCTGGGCCGGCTTGTGGGAACCGCCGGGCGCCGAAGGGCCTGACGCACGCGACGTCATCGCCCGTTGGGCGGACCGCCAGGGCGTCGTCTTGGACAGCGCACTGCACCCGGTCGTGCACGTGCTGACGCACCGCCGCTATCAGGCAACACCGCTGCCGGCCCGGCTCGGACCCTTGGCGATCGAGGTGGCATCGCTTGGCTATACAGCCGCGCGCTGGCAGACGCCGGACGAAGCCGTGGCTCAAGCGGGAGGCCTGTCGCGCTTAGGCCAGCGTCTGGTGGCCGCGGTCGCTGACCGGCAAGCGCGCCGCCAGGCGGCCAAGGCCGCCGCACCCCACCTTCACAAATCTTGACGACCCAGCAACGGGCGCTCGCCTTGCCATCGCCGGGTTTTCGGGCATCGTTGGCGCTGTCGGGCGGCGTTACACTGCCGATTTGGCAACACCAGGCGAGGGCACATGGGCATCACGTTCGTCGAGAAGGGCGACCGCACGCGGGTGCGCCACCACGCCAAGACGGGCCTGGTGCTCGCCGGCGGTGCGATCTCAGGTGGCGCCTTCAAGATCGGCGGCCTGATTGCGCTCAACACCTACCTCGGCAACAAAAGCGTCCTGGATTTCGATATCTACGTCGGCATCTCTGCGGGTGCCTTTCTGGCTGGGCCGTTGGCGGCCGGTATTGGGCCCGAAGAACTGCTCAAGTCTTTGGAAGGCGGCAGTAAGAAGATCGGCCAGTTCAGCCCGCTTGACTTCTATCGGCCGAATTTCAAGGAGTTCTTTACGCGTCCCGCGCGCATCGGCATCGACGCCGCTCTGGTGTCGCCGGCGATCTTGCTCGCCATCTGGAATGAGCTGCGCCACAACCGACCCGAGCTCATCGACCGCTGCCGCACGTTTGCCAACGACCCGACCGTGCGCAACGCCGAGCGCCTGGTCTCGCCGCTTGTCGAAGACGCCGCTTTGCGCACCGGATTGGGCTCGGGTCGCGGCTACCTGCCCTCGGGCTTGTTCGATAACAGCGGCATTGAGCGCTTTACCCGCGACAATCTACATAAGAACTCGATCCCTAACGACTTTCGGTTGCTGCACCTGGAGCGCGGCAATAGCCTGTACATCGGTGCGACCAACCTGAACACCGGCGAGGGCGTCACCTTTGGCCATGACACCGACACCAGCTGCACCATCAGCGAGGCGGTGCAGGCCAGCACCGCGATCCCGGGCTTCTACAAGCCGGCCAAGATCCGCGGTCAGGAGTATGTGGACGGCGGCGTGCGCCGCACCGCCAACATCAGCCAGGCCACCGACCGTGGTGCGCAGCTGGTGTTCGTCTACAACCCGTTCCGCCCGTTCGTGAACTACCACACCGACCAGCTGCTCAACAACAAGGCGAGCTTGAGCGACATGGGCATTGGCACCGTCATCAACCAGGCCTTTCGGACCATGCTGCACACCCGGCTGATGCTGGGCATCGAAAAGCTCAAACTTGACCAGAGCTTTCACGGCGACGTGGTGCTTTTGGAGCCGAGCGAGACCGACATCAAGTTCTTCAACACCAACCCAATGAACTTCTGGCAGCGCGCCGAGAGCGCGTTGCACGGCTACCTGTCCGCCAGCGAGGCCCTGGAGCGCCACCACGACCGCATCAAGGCGATCCTGGACAGTTACGGCTGGAAGACCGATCTGGGGCGCCTGCGCGACCGTGTTGAACCGATTCGCCGCAAGGACTTCGACAGCCGCACCATCATGAAAGAGCTGCAGCGCGAAGTGCACACGCCGCCGGCAGGCAAGAAAGCGTTGCAGCCAAGCTTGCGCATCGTGACGGGCTGACCCCACAATCGCGGCCGCTCAGGCAGCCCGGCCATTGGCGGCGGCGTGCCGGACCTTGCGCGGCCATTGCCGCAGCCGACCACAGACCATGACGAAAAAGCTCTTTGGCACCGACGGCGTGCGCGGCGAAGCCAACGCCGGGGTGATGACAGTCGAGAACGCGGTGCAGATCGGTCGCGCCATCGGGCTACTGTGCCAGCGCCACCGCCGCCACCAGCGCGTGCGCGTGCTCATCGGCAAAGACACCCGCCGGTCGGGCTACTTGTTTGAAAACGCCATGGTCGCAGGGCTGTGCTCGGTCGGCGCCGACGCCTACGTGGTGGGCCCACTGCCCACGCCCGGCATCGCGTTCATGACCATCGGCATGCGTGCAGACGCTGGCGTGGTCATCTCGGCGTCGCACAACCCGTTTGGCGACAACGGCATCAAGGTATTTGGCCCCGACGGCTACAAACTGCCCGACGATGACGAAGCGCAGATCGAAGCCTGGGTGGCCGATCCGCAGCCGTTGTACGCCGCGCTGGCCAAGGGCGCCGACATCGGGCGTGCCTATCGGGTGGACGACGCCTGGGGGCGCTATACTGTCAAATTGAAGACCACGTTTCCCAACGATCTCACGCTTGACGGCGTCAAGATCGCGGTCGATGCGGCCCACGGCGCGGCGTACAAAGTGGCGCCGATGGTCCTGGAAGAGCTCGGCGCGCAGGTGGTGCTGATTGGGGCCCGACCCGACGGTACCAATATCAACGATGGCTCAGGCGCCCTGCACCCGCAGACGTTGGCCAAGGCGGTGGTCGACAACGGCTGCCACATCGGCCTTGCGCTCGACGGCGACGCCGATCGCCTGGTGCTCGCCGACGAGAATGGCCGTGTCGTCGACGGCGACCACATCCTGGCCCTGTGCGCCCCACGGATGAAAATCCGCGGTGAACTGCGCGGGCACACCGTGGTCGCGACGGTCATGAGCAACTACGGCCTCGAGCTGGCGTTGCGCGAGCACGGCATCAGCTTGTTGCGCACCGACGTCGGCGACCGCCACGTTGTCGACGCCATGCGCAAGGGTGGCTTCGCACTGGGTGGCGAGCAGTCGGGGCACCTGGTGTTCTTGGACCACGCGACGACCGGCGACGGCGTGCTGGCGGCGCTGCAGGTGCTGGCCATCGCCGTGCGCGAGCAGCGGCCGGTCTCTGAGCTGGCCGCGGCCATGTCGACCATGCCGCAGGTGCTCATCAACCTGTCAGTTCGCGACAAGCCGCCGCTGCAGTCGCTGCCGGCCGTCTCGGGCGCCATCGATGAAGTTTCGCGCGAGCTGGTCGGGCAGGGTCGGGTGCTGGTTCGCTACTCTGGGACCGAGCGCAAGTGCCGCGTAATGGTCGAGGGGCCAGACGAGGACGCCGTGCGCCGCCACGCCGAGGTCATTGCACAGAGCGTGCGGACCGCCATCGGCGCCTGAGCGCAGTCGTGCCGACCGGGTTGTGCTGATTTTGTGCAGCGCAGCGCAAATTGCTTGACCGCTCCGTGTGAACGAGTTAACGTCTGCGCGTGCAGCCGCACATTGCGCTGTCGCGGAGTCGCTGATGTCTGGATTCGCAACACTTCTCCACGGCAATGCGCTGCGCAAGCTGAGTCAGATTGCCTACGCCAGTGGCGCAGACTGGCTCAGCCACAGCAGGCCTGCGGACCTGCAACCGACGCCGTTTGCGGTGGCCTATCAAGACAACGGTACGCGGCTCTTGCGTTTTGTTCGTGCGGACCAGGAGTCGCGTGGACCGGCCGTGCTGCTGGTGCCGTCGATGATCAATCGCTGGTACGTCCTGGATCTGCGTCCAGGCGCAAGCCTCGTTGCGGCCCTGGTCGCGGCCGGCCTCGACGTGTACTGCGTAGACTGGGGTGCCTTTGGCGACGAGGATCGGCACCTGACCTGGGACGACGTGCTCACGCGTCTCGGCCGCATGATGCGCGCTACGCGACGCATCGCCGGACAGGACCGAGTCGGCGTGTTGGGATACTGCATGGGTGCAACGTTGGCGAGCGTCTATGCTGCGCTGCACCCAGAACATGTCAACGCTTTCGTCAATCTCGCGGGACCCATCGACTTCGCGCATGGCGGCGCGCTGGCCGTGCAGACGGATCCGCGCTGGTTTGACCCGGACGCGGTGGCAGCTGCCGGGAACATCTCGCCGCAGCAGATGCAAAGCGGCTTTGTTGCCCTGCGGCCGACGCAGCAGTGGTCCAAGTGGGTCGGCGTCGCTGACCGCTTCGCCGATGACCTGGCCGTGGAGGCGTTTGCCGCGCTCGAGACCTGGGCCAACGACAACGTCGCCTTTCCGGCTGCCGCCTACGCAACGTACATCGGCGATTTGTATCAGCGCAACCTGTTGGTCCAGGGCCGGCACTGTGCGATGGGGCGGCGGGTCGACCTTGGCGCCATGGTCTGCCCAACGATGGTGGTCACGGCGAGCCGCGATGCGATCTGTCCGCCACCGGCCGCCTTGGCGCTGCTAGATTGTTGCGGTGCGAAAGAAAAGTCAGCGGTCCAAGTGTCCGGCGGCCATGTTGGTGCAGTGGTCGGCGGGCGTGCTGCGCGAGACCTGTATCCGCGCATCGTAGATTGGTTTGCCGGGTAAAGTGCGGCGAGTTGGCGTAGTGTGTAGCCGCGTCGCCAGTCGCTGGAGTTCAGGCCTTCCGCGCCGCCAACGGTTCGCGGGCGGAGGGCAGGTGGGATAGCGTCGCTTGCCGCGCCGGTTCAGGCGTGGTGGCATCCATTTGCTGTCTTTTGCTTTTGGCGACCAAGGTAGGCAGTTGTGCGCACAACATGAAGGCCCACAGGTTCTGCAGGGTCATGAAAATAGGCGACGACAGCATGTCGATGAGTCCGGCGAACGCGCACGCCACCGTGGCCGCGGCTTCGACCCGATAGTGCTCGGTGCGGAGCACTGCACGTACGCCGACAGCTAGCGCACCGACAACGGCCGTGGCCACGGCAAGCATGGCCAGCACGCCCGCACCAGCGCCGACCGCGAGAAAGGCATTGTGCACAGCAGTGCCACCACCTGCCGTCCGTTGAAACCCGGAGGAGCCAATGCCAATCAATGGATTGGACTCAATGATGGCGATGGCGCGTGCATTCAGTGTCGCGCGACCCGAAGTCATCTCGTCGATGCGGGCACGGTCTGCGTTGGTCGCGTCCGCGAACTCGAAGACGCTGAGCGCCCGCTCGCGATAAGAGTACGGCGCGAGCACAATGCCCATGGTGCTGATGCCAACCACTGCGAGAATCACTGCGAGTCTGCGCGGCAGGCCTTCGGCGCCCAGTAGCGCCAGCGCGGTTGCGCCCCCTATGAAGCTCAAGACCCCTGAGCGCGAGTTCGCCGCGAATTGCGCGTACACCCCACCGGCCAGCGCCGCGACCGCGACCGCACGCAACACGATGCCGTAGTGGCGTCCCACCAGCAGTGCGACGGCAAAAACCGTAGTGCGCGACAGCGACGTGGCAAGCAGGTTTGGCTGCCCGGCGAGGCCGCCGTGGCGGGTAACTTCGGCCTGCATCTCGGCCGTTGACACGAAAAACGGCATCGTAGCGCCCAGCAGCAAAAGCGCAAAGGTCTGGATGATGCTGTGCGCTACGAGAAAGCGAAGGTCGAAGATGGACTTCCACATGGCCAGCATCGTCGCCAGCAACCCAGCGATCGGCGCCAGCGCGACCGGGTCGTCCAAGTAGCCAAGCCCAACATCTACAGCTACTTGCCATGCCATCGTCGCAATGACGATCGCCGCAAACCAACCACCGCCAGCGAGCATGGTTTGTTTGCGCCGCATACCGCTCCAGAGCAGCAATGGCAGTACCACTGCGGTGGCAATCTTGACGGGTGACAGCCACACGCCGTACTGCACGTTCGGCGATGCGATGAGCGCGGCAAGAGCCCAGTTCGGGTTGGTGAGCACAAAGCGCATCGCGATGACGCCCAACAGACCTATCGGCAGCAAGTACTCGTTTTGGGTGTAGAACGCCGCGGCTGCCAACGTCGTCATCGCCGCAATCCACATCAGCATAGGCATTTTGTCGCTTCCCCCAGTGCCATCAATGGCGGCCATTGGTTGCCGATCGACCAAGGCAGGGCGCCAGTCTTGCGCCGGCGCGTGATTGTTGCAATGGCACCAGCGAAGCTGGTCCGCGGCGGGCGCCGGTAGCGCTCGTTCGTGTCATTGCAATCCGGGTCGCCGCTTGCGGCCCACGTCGATATCCGCCTGAGCCATTCGGTTTTCGCCCTGCGGTCGACGCCCGATTGGCGGCCCAGGTCGCACATGTTGAGATCAGTGTGACGTCGCCGTCGGCGTTCCAGCGTTTTGGACTGGCCGACCTTGTCTGCGCGCCAGCACGGTCGGCAACACCAGTTCGGCCAGCCCAGCTGCGAGGAACTCACCGTAGATCCGCGAACCTGCGTCGGTCACGTGCATCGCGTCGTAGAACACCTGCATCGGTCGCTCGTAGCCAGGTACCTTTTCGACCAGGTGGCGCGACAGGTCCAGCAGCACCACGCCTTCCTGTGCGGCGACCTGACGCACGACAAAGTTGAAGACTTCCTGGCTGTCTGGGTTGGCCCAATCGGGTGTCAGGCCGTTTCGCACGGTCGCCAGCGGTTCCGTCACCAGCACAGGTACAATTCCGAAGCCCTTGCACACGCCGATGAAGGCGCGCAGCCGCGCTTCGAAGGGACGCGCGTCCGGCACTTTCCCGCCGGCAAAACGGCTTGCCGCGAAGTTGGCAGCCTTGGGTTCCAGCCGCGAAATGGTCGAACCTGGCGGACAATGCCAACGAACGACGAGTAGCGGGCTGCCAACTGCCGGACGCCGCGCGCGCCGGGTCCAACCCCCTGTCCTCCAAGGCTCCCAGGGGTTTGGACCCGGCCATTTCGGACCCGGCTTCGTCGGCACTGATCTCGCTACGCTCGCTCACGGAACACCTCGACGCCCTACTGTAAACTCGGACCCCAATTCTGTCTCACCTATGTTGGCAGAGAGGGGGCGGTACAGTGGTCGAACTGGACATCAAGAAATTCTTTGACACGCTGGATCATCGACAACCGCGGGAATTCCTGGCCCTACGGATGCGCGACGGGGTGCTGACTCGCCTCATCTGCAAGTGGCTCCATGCGGGCGTGATGGAGGCCGGCACCGTGACACGAACGGAGCTTGGTACGCCGCAAGGTGGTGTTATTTCTCCGCTTCTTGCGAACATCTACCTGCACCATGTGCTGGATCAATGGTTTGCGCAGCAAGTTCAACCCCGCCTCCGGGGCGCGGCAAAACTGGTGCGGTACGCCGACGATGCCGTCATTGTCTGCAAACTGGCCATGGACGCCGAACGGCTGATGACCGTGCTACCCAAGCGCTTCGCGCGTTTCGGGTTGACGCTACACCCCGACAAGACCCGGCTGGTGCGCTTCGGGCGGCCGGCGCTGGGCGAGGTGCCAAAGCGCGAAGACGGCGATAAGGAAGAACGGCATGAAAGTTTTAACTTTCTAGGATTCACGTTCTACTGGGGCCGCTCGCGCAAGGGTTATTGGGTCGTGCGGCGCAAAACCGCGAAAGACCGATTGTCTAGGGCAATCACGGGCATCAACGACTGGTGCCGGGAGAACCGCCACGCGCCACTTGGCGAGCAACACAGGACCTTGTGCTCGAAAATCAACGGGCACTGTGAATACTACGGCGTGACCGGCAACTCGCGGTCATTGTCGCAGTTCGTCTATGCGGTCAAAGGGATCTGGCAAAACTGGCTTGGGCGCAGGTCCGGCCACGCCAACCGCAACTGGCAATGGTATCACGCGCTACTTCGGCGTCTGCCTTTGCCGAACCCGTACATCGCACACAA